>Ga0307514_10001442_pt1 | contig 29139 bp, 35 predicted proteins | sample 16_EM_MG_FD_203088 | JGI IMG/M metagenome (GOLD analysis project Ga0307514, IMG submission 203088) | Populus trichocarpa ectomycorrhiza microbial communities from riparian zone in the Pacific Northwest, United States - 16_EM | ecosystem: Host-associated > Plants > Roots > Unclassified | place... | reverse complement strand
CCCCAGTCCCTCAGTCACCCTAGTCTCCCCCTCCTGAGTTTGCTTTCTAGCATCGCCGGCACCCGGTACCCCTTCTACTACTCTCCCCACTAGCCCCGGGTTTGAGTTAGTCCACCGGTCACATGACCTGGTACATTGTGAATGTACTGACCATTTTCTTTCAGTGAGCCACTCAGGCACATCATGGGTACTTTCTTTCAGGAAATTCAGGATGTACCCATAGATTACCTAATCAGGACACCACAATCACATCACTGGAAACACTCTGGATGTATTGGGCATTTCCTGTGCTGGGAACACTGCAATCAAATTGGCTTGGAAAATCCTGGATGTGTTTGTGATGTACCGGACCGGTTTTTGGTGGGTACATTGTCCATTTCCTTGTGATGTGTTTGCAGTGTCCTGACCGGGTACACCACTACTCGTCCCCAGTGACCCCTCCAATGAGGACATCCAACGTCTTGCTCATCGTCCCAACGCACGTAACGAATCTCTCGGCCATTTGTCTGCCAACGACATGATCTGGTCTGCTGCCTTGGTCACCGACTCCAAACTCCTTGAACGCAAGGATTTCCCTTCTACTCATAAGGACAAGTTCCTTAACGACCTCATCGAATATGGGACTTTGGATCGTATGGAGGGCGAACCTCGCAATGCTTCGGAGGAGAAGAGTATGCGGTACGCTGCCGTGTGTTCTTCGTTTGTTTATGACCACGTCGTCAACCTTGAACAAAAGGTGGGGTCGTTGCCTTGGTACCTGTTTGTCTGGTCTAACAAGGCAATCCCTTTAGATGGTTCGTAGGAAGGAGTCGATACAAGGGATCGAGGCCCGTCTCAAGGAATGTTCGCGAGAACTGACGGCTGCCAGGGATTCTTTCAACGTTGCCATTGAGGAGAGTATGACCACTCTTCAGGATCGTTTCACGACGACGCATTCGGCACTCAATGACAGATTGATGGAGCACGTTGGGAGGGAGGAAGTTCGCCAGGATAACTTGGAGAGTAGGTTCGAAAGGTTGGAGAGACATTTGGTGGAGTCCGAGGAGAAGGTTGGATCCACCAACTGGTTGTAGCGCATGAACGTTTGCACCGTGCCCACAACTTGGACATTACCGGAATCCCTGCTGGACGAGTTACCAGTCCTTTTGGGGAGAGGGATGATCCTTCCAATTACGAGACCGCCGACACTTCTATCGCGGTCCCCATTCCTCCTCCTTCTTCGTCTTCCTCGTCTGGTCGCGGTCGTGGCATTCAGATGGGCGGTCACTTTGGTCGTGTGATTCAAGATCATAGGGCTCGTCGTTGACATGCGCGCTCTGTCCGTGGGACGGAGTCCTCTCCTTCTTCTGCTGCTTCCATCGATAGCGCGATCAGCTATCATCCGGTTCCTACCGCCTCTTCTTCCGCTGGTTCCATTGTGTCTGGCACCTTGGTTGAGATTGACCCTCCCTTGGATCAGGCTGAAGTCGAGGAGGATTATCGTCGCGGTATCCCTCTCAGGGAGATCCCCGATTCCCCTCCTTCTACCGTTGCTGAATCCTTTTTCGAGGGTCCGGCCGTTACTCAAGAGGAGCGTGAGGAGGTCGATCGTCGGGTCCGGGAGTCCGATGAGGAACTTGGACAGATGGTTCTTATGGCAGATGCGGACGATCTTCGTGATGGTAGGTTCTAAATAGTAAACCACTCTCAGTATCGCGTTTAGTAGCACAACAAATGGAATGTTCGGGTTTACTTCGTAACAAAGTATGAATAAGGAATGATAAGAAAGGATTTGAAATGAATATACGTCTTTGGTAAGAAAGAAATGTGATGAAAAGAGAAGTTAAAAAGTACGGCGATGACACTGAGGGTTGGCAGGTGGCAAGGTGGTGTTGCACGGTGGTCCGCGGGTAATGGGGTGTCTGATCAACTGGGTGGACGGGGAGGAGGCGGACTCGTTTGTCAGAAAATGTAGAAATCCGGATCCTCCTGCTCTGTGGGGCACATAGGCTGTAGCAACGTGTGGGGGGCCAGTATCTTCGCCATTGGAAGGTCCTAGAGGAGGTGTAAGTGGGGACAATGAGGGGGTGAGCGAACCTTCTGTCTATCCTTCAACCACGAGTTCCTCTCTTCTAGTCTCACGAAATATTCTCTCCGGATGGTGGTCATCTTCTAGTGCTTGAGACCTCGCCAGGATGTTGTGAGAGTGTTGAAGGATACTGTAGGATATTGGCGGTTGCTTGGGTTTGGGTTTGAGACAATCAGGGGTCCGAACTGAAGAATTTTGGGCGAAAATAACAATAAAAATTGGGAGGCCGTTGGCTGGACAGACGAGGCTGCGCCGGGTCGTCTGGTGGGAGAGAGGGGAAGTAACTATGGTGGGAAGGTTGCAGCGGAGCATATCGTCGGAGTTTTAGGCCACCGAGGAACGATTTGCTCGTCACCACCATCCACAACCGCAACGACCTCAAATACCAACTCTCACCATTTAAAATGATGTAGCCAACGAGGGCATATAATTCTTGTTCTTGCAGATGGCATCTTACTCGCCAAGGGACGACACCACCAGGTTCACGCCTTAGGATTGTTGACAGTCTTCTTGCAACAATCTTGACGCTTGGTGGTTTGCCAGCAGATCTTGAAGGAGTCTTGCATCTTGCCAGGTTGTTGACAGATTCACAGCGCACAAAACAGCCAGAAGCAGCCCTTATCATTGCTTAACAAGAGGACGGAGACAACCAGAGGAACGGCCACCCAAAGTGAACGATCTGGTGGCAGCCCTTGGTGGAGTACAGGGCAGAACAACCTTGAGGGCAACACGTTGATGAAGAACAAACAGGTGAGAAGACCAGCATCTTGTTTTCTTGCAGACGGCCTTGAATCTTGCACCGCCTCCCTTGAGCCTGCCCTTGGCGAGAACGTTGCTTTTCTTGCTGTATCTTGCGGACTTGCACTTGCCTCAAAGTCACTCTCACAGAGCGATATTGTCTGGGATCCAGGTTCACAAAACATGAGCCAGGTCATGGACATTTTTAACAACGTGTTGTGGATCAATCAGTTCTCACTTGGAATGTACACCTCTCATTGGGCAAGTTGACTCACCCATGATTTGTGACTGATTGCATGTGATCGGTGTCACAATCTTAATTGCCGGGGCATCTGGCAGCGCGTCGTCTGGTGTTAGGAAGATGCAGCTGTGCTGATAAATATATGCTAGGATGGTTCCTGGGGTAGTCAAATAGTGACCATTTTCCCCGCAACCCGAGGCCACTCACACTACAGTCCCGGGGGATTGATTTTGTCCGACCTCGTGGCCCAGGACCGTATGATGGTTGCTGTGTACTGGTTGTGCAGCCCGAGTGGATATCCTAAACCTGGTCTGTGACCTTTGTACGGGGAAGAGTAAGGGTGTTGGGTGTTTTGGCATTGAAAAGTCTTGCCGCCCTGTTGTCTCTTGGGCATTAATCCTACGATGGCTCACCTTCGGAGACTCTGCTGTGATGGTGCTATTGCCTGTTCCCGTAGGGATGTCCTTTTTCTACAGAAAGAGATGGTCCCAGACTGGCCTGATAGGATGTTTCGTCATTGCGAAGGAGGATTGGATATGCTGAACATGACTTTGAGTCGCAGAATTGCATTTGATCCATGGCCACAGCAGGTTACGGAAGCTAAACATCACCCCAGATTTTTCCTCCATCTCGACCCCCAAATTTGAAAACAGCAATTGGTCCTCCTCTCCAGCGATTCCTCCGTCCTTTGCCCCCTTCTCCATCCTCTCCCCTTTTCTTTAATTCTAATTTACCATGGTCGTTTCTACTTGCGAACTTCCACCCATCGATCTACAACTGCCAGGCGCCAGCGCTGTGACCGGTGATATCCCCATTGAATTGCCGACTTCTCCGCCTTCGCTGGATGTAGACAATGAACAACTTACAGTATGGTCTCGCTTCACTGTCCTTTGTCCATTGGCTGACACCTTTCCACTTGAAAGTGAACAGTTCATTTCACCCACAACAGCAAATCAATCACTGTAAGTCCGTCCGAGCTTTGCCCCCCTTCGTTGGCGCTCAGTCTATCTTCTATTTGCTCTAGTTCGAAATCGTCAACAAACGGATGTCCTTGACAGAGTTAGACTCCACCGTGGTAGAAGTCAACCCCATTCCTGACAACATCTTCAAAAGGATTTTAAAAGTGAGTTACGACTGGGCAACTCTCCATTGACCTTTGTTGATGATATTGAATAGGCGATCTTCTGTTCTTGTATCTCTTGCAAGGCACAACGTGTGAGGCCCAAGTCCCTAAGGACAATCGACACCGCTTGAACCACACCCAATTTCATTCACTACCTCCTTTAAATCTCACACTAATCATCACCATATATGCCATGTATAAGAATGTATATGATACACCATAGTTTTGGCTTTATATCTCCAACAAGCTGACATCAAGACACCAGCAAGCCAGAAGGACACAGTGAATACTCTATAGAACCCGGAGAGTGGGAACAAGGGTTAGCAGAGCGAAGGGCCGGGGTTCCCCAGTGACAAGAGGGACTGCTCGGTGAAAGGAAGGGTGGCCGTGACAGGCGACAGGTGACAACGAAAACGACAGCGACAGATGACAGGGAAACTCCTTCCCAGTGATGAGGGTGACAGCGAGCTAAGGGAACTCCTCCCTGGAGGTAGCGCACAAGAGAGAGATGGAGGGAGAGGGTAACGCTTCTCTCTTGTTTTGGGTAGCTACTACAGGCTATATATACTCTATGGATGAACCAAGGGCAAAGCAGGACAAACAACAAAGTCAACCAATGACGAAATCACTTGAATCCCACCAGCGACGACACGCGAAGCAAGCGTGGGAAAATTGCGACCAAAAGCGGAAGCGGAATGATCGGAAATAGCGGAGGTCGAGCGGAAGTGTTGGCGAAAGTCGAGTGAGGCCTTTGGGACATCGGGGGGGTAGCTGTGGCTTGGAACATGCTGAGGAAACAATAGTGACACTGGAAGTCACATCGCGAACGTCGGGAACACGTCGTGAAGCATCGGGAACGCGTGGTATGCTGGAACGTTCGCGAGAGTCCAGAATCGTTCGCTATAGGTCGATAGCCATTCGCGAGGGTAGGGAATCCTTGGGCGACGTGTTCCTGAGATGCGGGTAATCGAGTCCTCGCGGAAAACACGGCGGGACAACAGTCACAAGAAACATTGCGCGAGCGGGGGAGAAGCGGGCGGGTCTCCTTTCCACGAACTTCGAGAGAGGCTCGCAGTCGAGTCGCTTGGACTCCAAACTCGCGATCTTGCCGGGACGGAGAAAAAAAGGGAATTTGTTTGGAGGGAGGGTAAGCTGAAACCAGATCTGGGGTGCGGTTCGTGTGCGGCAGGAGGGAGGATCACTGCCAGTGGCTTCCCACGATCGCAAGGTCTTTCTCTTCTTCATCGCCGGGTTGGAACCTGCCAGCAATCATGGCAAACGCTCCCGCAGAGGAATTGGCTGCAAGGAACGAACGAACGATCTCAGAACTGAGACAAGGTCTCCTCATTTCCACAACCCTTTCAACCCTCATTCGAATCATCTTTCGTCCGAATTCGCTCTCGCCCACCCAACTGTCATTCTGGGTGCACTTTCTCTCGCATGTACCATCCACCCTCATCGCTAGGTATCTAGCAAGGGTAGGAGAACCGAAGCGGGCAAACACGGGGGCGCTCATTTCACCTGGGGAGGACCTCAACCAATCAGGTGGAATAGCGTGGTGCTTCAACGTCATCTATACTACTTGTGAGCGTGCCCTAAACTCTTCGATCGCTACCTTACAAACGATGCTCTGCAGGGGCGTGCCAAGTTGGGAGTGCAATAATCGGCGAGAAGTTCTGGTGGCTAGCCATAGTCGTAAGCTCTACCTCTCCACCTTGCCTCACATTGTCTAAACTACCGCCGGTTTAAGCCCTACTTCACTGCCTCACTCCACGCGGTCTAAACTATGACTGGCGTATCGTATATCCCAATGCCTGCGTTTTACAAAATCTGGTCATCATTCCTTGGGCCATACCTTGCCTTTGGGAAATCTTCCGATTCCCTCCAACAAACAAACAAACGACAGAAGAAACGTAGCGAGCGGGGAGTCCCTCGTGTCCAGACAAGGACCGTCGAGAGGCAAAAGTGAACAGTTGAAACTCGTAGAGTGCTGGTTTTTTTCATTTCTTCATGTACTTCCGTCCTGTAGAAATCGTAATGCGTCTTGGAGATGATCGATGATTCATGATGATCCGACTCAACCTTGAATCCTATAGTATGACGGAGACGAAGGACCAGGGCTGGCGAAGCAGAAGTAGTTGGCTACTCTGCACGCACGAGTACGAGGTGGGTGGAGTCAATTAACAGTGGCAGAGCTGTAATCCCAAGACCTTGACCGCGGATCTTTGTCAGTTTCCGTATCCCGCATGTCCACATGGCACGTACATCTGCCGAACGAAGTTGTGAGACAAGGTTGACACGGACCCCTAGTGGTTATCTTGAAGTCGGTAGAGAGAGAGAGAGAGAGAGAGAGAGAAGAGAGAAAGAGAGAGAAAGTCGCAAAGCACGACTTAGCATCAGAGCAATAAGTGCCCGTTTCGAACTTAATCTTTGGAATCGAACTTTACTTCATCGCACGCAAGTTATAAGCGCAACATGAACACTGGTCATTGCGAAGTAAAAGTATACGAAAGGCGTAAGCAACTGAGTGGGGGTTGTAGCAAAGAGGGGGGAGGAGATGATGGTAATAGTACATGACACGAAAGCTACGATGCGAATGTCCGAGATGCAAAGAGACGCGATACCGTACACGGGCTGACCAACATCGAACTAACTCGTCCAGGATCTACACGACGAGTCGACGAGTCCGAGAGGCCTACCTGTATAACCGAGGATAGCATTAGCGATGCGAGAAAAGGAAAGAGAAGAAAGAAATAAGACGAAGCTGAACAGCAACCCACAGCGTCGGCATCGGCAACGAGCTAATGAATAGGTAGACGAGCAGGACGGAAAGGGAAGCAACGAGCGTGGAGAGAATAAACGAGACGGGATGGGACGACACGACACGACACGAGAAAAGTAAAGATGGGGGCATAGGTGAAGGAGGCGAGACGAGAGAAGAGAAGGGGAAAAAAATGTCCATTGGGCGGTGCGGATCTCGACGACCTACTCGACCATCTACTTGACGACCTCGTAGAGGAGGGAGTTGGGGAAGTACTTCTTGATATCCTTGTCGATGTACGAGTACGGCGTGAGATAGGTGATGTCGGTTTTGTCAGTAGAGCCAGCGCCTCCGGTCAGCATCCCGAGGATGCGGCCTTTCCTGTCGAGGACAATCGAGCCTGAGTCGCCAGGGGCAGAGAAAGGGCCGTTTGCGTTGCCGTAGGGGAGGACAGCTATTTCCATCGATGTCTTCTTGATACCGTACTCATTGAAGTTGCGAGTGAAAGACTCCATTCCAGTGACCCGACCGATGGTAGTGCCCGTCGTCAGACCGTGCTTGACGACGAGAAGACAATTTTCCCCGTTGGCGTCGAGCTGCTTGGGGTTGCGAATCTCGTCAGGCTGGATGACGCCAAACGCCTGGAGAAGACCGTCTTCCGGGTACTCGTAGTCGGCCCGGTCCTCTGGATGGGGGAACATAATCTTCCCATATTTCAACGACGAGAGGTTGCCACCTGTAGGGGAGGAATGTCACAGTCAGCCAAAACTACGAGACGATACGACACCCCAAGACGGAAAACGTACCAATGTAAACCTTGTTGCCCTTAAACGTAGACCAGTCAAACTTTTCGTCGTAGAGCTCGATGAGGGCCCAATCGCGGGTTAGCCCGTGGGGTGCGACGTTGACGGCGATGGGTTCGACGTGGACGACCTCGCCAATCACGCGCTGCTCCGGGATCGTCCATCGCTTCAGGATCTCGTTATGGAATGTGTCAATCTCGACGATCTTTGCCTTCGCCTTCTCCACCAGGTCTAAGTGCGCATTCCGCCTATTGGTGACATTCGCAGACTCTCCCTCCTTGGACTCGCCTAGCCTACGAAGTACGGTCTCCCAGTCCTTGATGGAGCGGTACCGGTCACCGATGGCGCCCATCATGCTCTTGAGGGCGTTGGTGTAACCCGAGGTGCCGAGGGCGATGACGTGCTCGCGGGGATGGTTCTTTTTCTTGTAAGCTAGGCCTGTGTTGGGATGGAGGGGAGGAGGTCGGACGACGTGGGCGCAGGTGAGGAGGAAGACACGTTTGCTACCACTGCTCTCGCGGAGATACAGAGCGCCGGTACCTTCGTAATAGGGAGTCTTGAGGGGTGCAATGAAGAGGCCTAACGTGGGAGCGAAAGGCTCGCGGAACTCGAGGACCGAGTCATTGAGGGGGTCGAATGAGAGCATCTTGGGGCCACCGGAGTAGGTGACAACGGATTCGCGGAAGCCGATCTCGAAGCCACTGAAGCCAGCCTGACTTATGAAGTAGGTGATGGCATCGGCCACGGTGTTGGCAAGCTCATAGGCGAGAGACTTGGGCTCGACGCCGATCCAAATTAGGAGCGGGCTGAACTTTTCCTTCCCAGCCTCTGCGAAAGCGAGGCAGTCCATCGACGTCCAAAGAACGTTCTTGTCGTCGAGCAAGTCACAAACGCTCCTGCCAAGCTCAGGCCAAGTAGATTGCATGGGATGGCCGTGAACACCGCGAGCCTCTCGAATGATCCTCTGTGATTCAGGGCCAGTGCGTACGGGCCAGGCCTGCCCGTTCTTGTAGACGCACAGAGCGCCACTGGGGGTGCCGTAGAAGTCGTAGCCGGCGTTAGGGTAGAAGGCGGAGAGGCGATCTGCATCAGAGACGGACTCCTCGTCGTCACCGAGGCTGAGATCGGCGAATTTGTAGGCAGTGGGGGAGGCAACGAGGGTCATGGTAAGAGATAAAACATCCTTGCAGGATTCGAGGAAGACCTCATCGACTTCGAAAGGGGTTCCATGCGGCACTAGAGAACGAACGGTCAGCAACGAGAAGAGACTCCAAAGGTTAAAGAAGCTTACTAGTTGCGGTTGAGGCCATGGATAGGTGTAGTGGATTGCGCGTTATACGACAAGTCTCGGCAGAGCGGACTTAAATTGTATTCGGAAGCACCTTAACAGCACAGGGTGATCTCCTTGACTCCCGTGTTTGCGAAACAAAAGAGAGGGAGGTATGCATAACCGATCATGAACGGTCGGACTTTGGGTTTCGCCCTTGCGAAGGGGCTCATCAGAGGGCTTACCCGCTGCCCTAACCCATCCTCGAAGAATCTATTTACTCCCCATAGATACCTAGGGATTAGACGCCCCATGCCCCACTCCACCGAGCCGATGTGGCGTCATAGTGGGTTGCTGTGTGACATGAGTTGCTGCGTAACTACCCCGAGCCAATGGGTGGGTGGGTCAACTTCAGTGGGTTGGGTGGGTCAACTTCAGTGGGCTGGGTGGGTCAACTTCTGTGGGCTGGGTGGGTCAACTTCAGTGGGCGGGCGCTGCCCTCTCCCGATCACCTCTGAAGCTGACTGGACCGCTGTCATAGACAGGGATTTATCGTAATAGAATTCTGTGCGTGACACACCTGTCCAGTCAGCCTGTCTCCTAAGATAGGGCTGAAAACAACAAAGTGCTTTGTCTTTGGCGGGAACCGAACCGAAGACGTAGAATATTCGAATTGCAACTGCAATTTCCGCGAGTCGGCTAATGGCCTGGCCACACGAGTTTGTTCCCACGCGCTTTCAATGGGCGGGTTCGGCCCTCCCATGAGCGGAACCCTCAAAATATCATTTTCAAACTGGCCTGGGCGGACACCCGAATTGTTCACTCAGCAAAGGATTGCGCGTTAGGCGACAGCCCCTCAGCTAGGGCCGGAGGGGGTATATATAACTCTAGCGAAAGATATCAAAATCTCAGCATACCAAGGTATCCTCCATCCCCTCAGAAATCGGCTCTTTATCACCGTACTCGCTCATCCATGGGTTTTGAAAACACCAGAGTTTGGTTCAGTAAGTGCCTTCGACGTTCAGAACGATTTCACATGCTCAGGGGTGTATTTTCGCAGTCACTGGGACTTCTTCCGGTCTCGGCAAGTCCTTCGTCGAGGCTGTCCTCGCCGGTGGTGAAAGGGTTGTCGCGACTCTCCGCAAACCCCAAGTTCTCGCTTACTTGAAGGAGAAGTACACCGCCGAGCAGTTGCTCATCCAACAGCTCGATGTTGTGAACGACGAGCACATCGAAGCTGCGTTCGCGGCGACCAAGGAGCACTTTGGTCGTCTCGACGTCGTTATCAACAACGCTGGTTATGGCTTATTCGGAGAGGCTGAAGGTATCCCGCTCGATGAAGCGCGCGAACAGCTCGAAGTTTTATTCTGGGGGCCGGTGAAGATATCTTTGAAGGTACGCCTGCTTCACGTCGCAGCGCTCAACGCTGATTAATGTCGTCCCAAGGCTGTCAAGTTCTTTAGAGAGAATGGTCCCGCCGACAAGAGCAGGTATATCTTCAACGTTAGCTCGGCTAGTGGATACATCGGAAACCCCTGCCTTGCCTTTTACAGCGCTGGAAAGTTTGGTGAGTCTCTTCTAATCGCCACGTATCGCAACTCATCCTCTTGCCCGTAAAAGCTTTGGAAGGGTTCACCGAATCCTTGAACAAAGAATTTCCTCCATCGTGGAACATCAAGGCGTCTATCATCGAGCCTGGAGGGTTCAAAACTCGATGGAGTGGAGACCTCCACATACATCCCCAACCACCAGCCTACTCAGCACCAGACACTCCTACCAGTCAGTGGCGCGGTTTGCTCGGTTCCAGCGTGATGGCCACCGGAGATCCAGAAAAGGCCGCGGCAGCCTTGATAAAACTCTCGCACGTCCCGGCACACGAACTACCCACCAGGATCCAGCTTGGGTCGGACTCCTGGACGCTCGTGAAGATCAAGGCTGAAGGTACCATCCGCGACGGAATGAAATGGAGCGAGATCAGCCATTCTACAAACAACGATGGAGTGGATAAGGAGGCCATCATGAAATTGATGTCTTCAGTTGCCAACTAGATGATGGAGTGTTTCCTTCCGACGTGTACTTGTACTAAATACATTGAGATTGTCTCGAGGCTCTTTCAGGCGGGGCAGTTTAAGGGGTGGAAGAGCCTCGCAAGCAAGTAACTACGACATCTCCATAAACCACTGCTTATCCTTTAAAATCTCCTGCGTCCTCCTCTCATAAATTGCCTTTACTTGCTGACCCCACACGTCCTCTGGCTTCTGCTTGAGATCATGACAGCGCCGAAGGTGCTTATCTGCGTCAGGTTGATCCATCGGAACGACGTTGTCCACAGAAAGCGGCCTCGTGTAGTCCCACCTCGCCAGCATGGGCTTGTTCGGGACGTCATGCGGTGGGAGGATTGAACGGCCCCTATAGACATCCTCAAAGATCATGAAGACATCGTCGTCATCTATAGGCAATCGGCTACAGAGTTTTTTCAGTATTCGGATATGCCTTCGAACACGTTTAATGTATCACTCACTTTATCGTCTCGCCCGTGATCCTCTGTTCGCGCAACTGGAGGTCACGATTCATCTTCTCGTACAGCTTTCTGCGGTTCTTAACGGGTAACGGGTTAGAAATCGGTTTTCCTGCGAGTTCGCAGAGAATGTATGTAGCAGCGTGTAAACCGAATATCGACGGCAGCGAACCTGGTGATGGGAGGTTAGGAACACTCTAACAATGAGTCAATCGACCCTATCACCAAGCACAGGGAGTATCCTGACACGGAAATCCTCCAGAACACCAAGTTCCTTAACGTCCCCTTTCTGTAATTCTTTCTCTGGTAGCGGCAACAGCTTGACATCTCCTGGAGCTTCGGTTGAATAGACGACAGGAATTCCAGAGTGTACTCCGAGGAGTCTCAGTCGCCTTCGCACAGACCGCGCCAGTGGGTCGTAAACCGTGCATGAGATGTCACTGATTTGTACTCTGGATGGGTCAGATTTCGCTCCGGCACCCATGGAAGAGAAAACCTGCATCTCGGGAAAATAAGCATGGTCACACCCAGAGGACCGGTCGACAATCCAAGCACCTTGATGTTATGCGAATGACAGTAGTGTAACAGGTCCATCTTGGTGCTAATATTGTCGATGGCATCTAAGACGAGATACAATTGTGAGTGCGCATTCGGGTGGTGCGGTAAAGGACGTACCGACAACCCAATCTACGCCTTCGAGCAACGCACCGCCATCCTCCTTCTTCCACAACTCGATCCTCGGATCAATCTCAATCCACCTCGAGAACTTCCTCAAAGCATTCTCGAGGCATTTGACTTTCGGCGTCCCCACATCTGCGAGGCCGGCGGCAGCGTGCCGATTCAACGAGGACAAGGTGACATAGTCGAAGTCTACCAGTCTGATCTTCGCAACACCACTGAAGGTACCAAAATGTCATCAGAAATTCTCGCCGATTGTTCGGGAAGAGAAAGAGTAGTTTGGCGTACGATCTGGCAAGCATGACGGCAGCCCAACTGCCCACTCCTCCACATCCAATAACAGCCACACTCGCTCCGCGAATCTTCTCCATCCCCTTCTCACCAAAAAACGCATAATTCCTCGCAAGCTGCTCCCTGATCAAATCCTCATCATACGCGGCAGAACTCTCATTCCCGCCCCAATCCCCGTTTCCATACCCAACTCCTCCATTCAAAGAAATCTCTTCTGGACGCGGAGGAGACGTCCCTCTTCTCTTCCTTCTACCAACGCCAGAACCGCCTCGGTCTGAAGAAGAAGAGGCGGCGACGGAATTCAAAACTTGTCTGTTCAATTCGTTTCGTTTCTGCTGGCGAGAGTAGCTGTTATACGATGTGATCGCGGCAGCGGTGAGAGCTGAAGCTGCCAGCGCGGTGAAAACCAGCTGAGTTTTGTGAGAACGCGGGTCAAACCTCGACGCTATGGATTCCATGTTTCTCCCTGTGAGTTTGGGAGCGAGGTAGGGGTGGAAGCAGAAGTAAAGGTGGGTGGGTGTGTGGTTTTGTTCCGGCAAGCCGATCGGATGATGCATGCCCTTCGGCAGCAAGTTCAATCTGGCACACGCTTTCCAGAAGCCGCGCGACCGCAGCTCGGGGTCTCGGTGGGGTTGGTGTGGGATGGGCCACTGCAGTGTTATACATACATAAGAAAAATCCAGTTGTAAAGATCCGTGCCAGGGTATCCGGAAGAAGAAGAAAAGTAAAATAGGTGAACATGAAACCAGTCGCGCCGTCTACATATATATTAGAAACAATGTTTTAAGAATCATCCAAGAAGACCGTTTCGTGAATGTCGTGTGTGAAGATGGGGGCTTCAGGAAGGGAGGATCAAGAGCGTTCCGCTTGATTGTCCAGAGCATAATCGCTCCAGGGGTCTGAAATCCGAAGACGTTCGGGCTCCTGCGGACGCGGAGAGGACGAAGTGAGAGAAAGTGATCCCAGGAGGGTCTCGGGTAGGTCATTCGGGCGAGAGACCTGTGGCTTGGGTTGAAACCCATCGTAGAAAGATAGGACCAATCCTTTCTCGTCCGATTGCATCGTTGAAGTTGGGGACGCAGGAGTATACCAGGACGGGTCGGATAATGATGGGGGAACCATCAACGGATCTGCATCTTCCTCTACGGGGTCGTTAGTAAACGGACAAATGCTCAAAATCTCCCCGCACCTTTCTTCACTATTCCGTCCAGCATCGCGTTGATCTCTTCCGCGTGTTCAGATTTGGTGGCTGCAGTCTGTGCGGGGGCCCTCAAACGACGCAGGTCGGGAAAGGTTAAAGGCATCATATAGGATTGGCGGAGTAGGGCTTCAACTACCTCACACGGTCAACAACCCAGCGCTCTGAAATATGAAAGAAAATACTCACAATACATGCTTGCTGGGGTTTTCCGCTCCGTTTTCTGGGGGAAAACGTCGGTTTCAACCGCCTGAAGTGCTTCCCGTGTAGACAGCCACCACCGACACCAACCCACGAGACCGTACCCCAAACCTCCAAAGAAACCAAGCGCAGCAGATACGAGGAGGAGCGACCAATACGACTGCCCGAAGCCACTCCCGAACCAATAGGCCACCTTTCGCGCCATGGGAAATCCCGGCACCATCTCCATATCCAACACCAGGATGACCTTTGACCCATCCACCGTCAAAAAACGCGACGTGGAATCTGCCATAGGAGGAGTAGGTTCTGGAGACTGTAGCGGTTCTGGAGATTTTAGTGGTTCTGGATACTGTGGTGGTTCCGGGGACTGTGGTGGTTCCGAGGACTGCAACGGTTCCGGAAGCGGTTCAGGCGGGTGTTCTAGTGGTGGTGGTGAAGGTGATGAGGGTGGGGGAAACTCGTGGACTTTCGGAGTTTGATCGTCCTCGTTCCAATGAAAGAAATCAGAGGGCCATGCTGCCATCTCCACAATGTTCTCTTTCGCCCCATTTGCGAGCTCGCTCAAGGCGGACAGCAGCTGGGAGGCTTCGGAGGAACTAGGGTCGATCGTCTTGATAAGGGGAATCCGCTCGGACACGAGAAAAGTCGCTAAGAGGGCAGAAAAGTACTTGAGGTATCGTCTGACCAACATAATGGTCGATGTGGATTAGGCTGGATGGTGACGTTGAAAGATAGACGTGAACTCGAAGGGTGGGGTAGGAGATGGACGAGCAACATGCAACCTTGAGGTTATAGTAGAGCCTCAACGTTTCAACCAGTGGCTTCAGAGCTCGCTTGCATCAAGATGGCCCACCAGGAGCTGTGCAAAGGATATTCAAGAACAAAGAGTCCGGTCGGCCGTGAATGAAATGGTCCCCTTGCATCATGGATTACACGCGTCGTGGCAGTTGCCGTACGGCTGTTTGCTCCCACAAGCGAGTAACGAAATATTATTCAAGCGACTACTGTAGTGTAAAGACGAAAAATCCAACTCTCTCCACAAAGGTAATTATGGGCCACAAAAATAATTTAGACAAGAAAGACTTCGACTTTCTTCAGGGGTTTCACGACGGGCTTCAGCAGAAGGAGTCTTAACACCGAATCTGCTGCCAGATATTGAGTTCCACTCACTTTCAAGAATATAAAAATTAATGGGGCTTCGAGTAACGCGTTCGAGAGCTTGACGAGAACTTTTAAAAGGAGGGATTGTCGTGCAATTCAATCCTGACGAGGAATGAACTTGAGATTGCAACGCATCGACGCTGGAAATATCACCTAGAACTACAGTGAGACCACATTTGGATTAGCGTACGGACAACCCACGAAAGCATCTTTGACGTTCATGGAGGCGTCGTTAGTCTCGGGAGGGGAAACTACGTCAAAGTTGCGGACAACGGTGGCAATGACAACGCGAATCACAAGGTGAGCAAGATTTTGACCACCGCAAAGCCGGCTGCCAACTCCAAACGGCATCAAGTGTCGGTGCATGAGGGACAGTTGGGAAGGATCAGTGTGGGTTTCGAGCCAACGATCAGGTAGGAATTTGTCAGGGGAAGGGAAGACGACGCTGTCCCGATGAGAGGACCAAGCCTGAGTACCGACGACTGTACCGGGGGGCAACCCATAACCCAAAAGGTCGAAGGTGTCATCCATCGGATTGGTAGATGCTGGTACCACGCGTTCCAGAAGGCTCGGCGCAGCACCGTAAACTCGCAATACTGTCGAAGTTGATAAGGCTCAATGGGTAGAAGGAAGGAAAAGGGGCAAACCCTCTTTGACCACCGCCGTGAGATAGGGAAGCTTGTGTAGGATCGAAACATCGGGAATGGTCCGAGAGTTGGGCATGGCCCGGTCCAATTCAACGTGAAGGCGTTGTTGTATGTCTGGGCGTCTGCTGACTTCCCAAAGGGCGTAAGCCAAAGTGATGGAAGTCGTGTCTACACCAGCAACCCTAGGGCCGTGAAATCAGGATAAGTATTGCAAGCGGATCGCTGACATACGTATGGCCCATCCCCTCTGAAATGATGTCCTGGTCCGACATGTATTGCTGGAAAGCGGCATAATTGGGGCGGTACTTGAGGAGTCGCTGGAACATAGACATGCGTTCATTGTCATCCTGAAACTTTCCGGCGGACATCTGGCTGCGCAATTCGTAAAGTCTCGCGCTGACAAACTGGGGTAGAGGTCGAGAGTTGAGTGAGTGCATTAGCAGGCATAGCGGGGTAGTGCTGTACCTCGGCCATGATCCTATCGGAATCACATAATTTTTTCCACCGCCTGTTTGGGATTTTACAGATGAGATCCCAAGCCCAAACGGGAACTACGCTACGCTGTTGAGGAAGGTTAGCAATGGGCGCGGACTTGTCGGAGCGGTCGAAAGAAGCGCACGATAACTCCGCGTTTCGGGAAGTCGTAGACGGCCACGGAGAGAGGGTCTTCGATTCCCAAAGAGAGACTCTTCAGGGCACCATGATGGAAACCGTAGATAGTCATGGACGTGATATCGACCATGAGGTGGCGGAAAAGGTTGAGACACTCAAACGACTTCTTTCCGCCCGCAAGCTCGAGCATCTGAAAACGTGGTCAGGAGAGAGACGACAGTGGGAGGTGCCGAACCATACCTCGACCATTTCACAGACAGAATCATGCACCTCGGGTTGGAAGAGATTGATGTGTGCCGGTACGTAATGGGATATATATCCCTTCTTGCGAACTAGATGCTGTGAATGAGGGAGTGTGGTCATCCTAAAACACCGACATCAGGTCGCCACCAAAGTCAAGAAACCGGAGGAACGTTTACGTACGCGTGATCGTTGTTGTTCCTGTTCGAGAGTCGTCAATCGGGTTTTCCAAGTCCTGAACTTATGAGGAGGACCCACGTCAAAAGGCTCTTGTAATAATTGCTCTTGTCAAATTTGTGCGTAACATACGCGTTCTTGGCGACAGAGAGATCACAAAAGGCGACCTTTTTGGGGCCAATGCGAACGACAGGACCGTATTGGGCGAAAAGAGAGTGGACGGTTTTACATTGTTGGAGTCGGAGCGCGTGTGAGAAAAGCCAGAAATCGGATATCGCGGCATACCAGGGACCTGGTATGGAGCTGAGGGGAGAAAGTCGAAGTTGGTATATCGCGTTCATCAGGAAGTAAAGCGGCGCGAAGAGAACGAAGGAGATCAGGAGATCATAGGCGAAGGACCCAAGGTCTGAGAGAGTCGAGATGGTGTTCATGAGTTCGCTCGCTATAGTTGACACGTTGACACCGTGGATGTGGATGGAAGGGGTCGCCCGTGGGTGGGAAAGGAGGGAGGGGAGGGTGTGGGGGGAAAGAGAGAAACCGCGAAGTGGATGTTGAACCTCCCATGGTACGCTTTTAAGGTGCGACCGGGGAGATCAAGTCGGTGAAACCCTCAAAAAACTCCACAGCCGGCGTTCTGTGAACCAATTAGTTTCTGAATGCGAAAGAGTGAAAGCCGGGATTTGATTTGAGTGGCGGTTTCAGTTGGAACATGGCGCCCCGATGCAGAATTCGAAGCAATGGACAGACAACACCAGACATACAACCGGTGGTTCACATTCAGGCGGCAACGCGCCCCTGCAAGCTGTCGACTTGCTACAAAGGCAAATCCCATGTGGCATCGTGCCGGACATCCGACGCTGCCCCTATCGCGAAGAGGACGAGAGAATGGTGAACCTTGAATATCGTTATCAAACCACCTCGTGGCAAAACGGCGTCTGAGTGGTTACGGAATTGCAGCAGATAAGACGAGAGCGAGGACCGGGGGTAAGCTCAAGGAGACAGAAGAGTAGCCTAGAGTGTCTGCAGGGGAGAATGCTCTCTCGAGTAAATGAACACCATCCCTACGAGTGGAAGGGTGAAAGTACGCGACTCGGCGATCAGCGAAACGATTGGCACTCTCCGTTTTCCGACTCGGTTACCCTCCCGCGGCTTTCATGAATAATTAGTAGTGAACGGACTCCCTCGTCTTCGGACTCTTTCTCTCTCTTTCCTTCCACCATCTTCTCAGTATACCCCCTCCCTCGAGAACATGACTATCCCCTCAATCAACGACGTCAACCCCGTCATCGACGGCAGACTCTACATAGCAAGGTATGTCTACCACCACTCTGCCTTTTTCTGAACTACCCTAATCCACCCTAGCTTACAGGTGGCGTTGTCTTCCTCGCAGAGGTCGGGCTTGGGAATAACACACGTCCTCTCTGTGTGCCCAGAGTACCCAGCCGACCCCGAGGACAATCGCCACCTCTGTATACCAGTGCAAGACTCCGAGTTTGAGAATCTGTTGGTCCATTTACCCGTCGCGTGTTCCTTCATCCAAGATGCCGTCGACGCCGGTGGGAAGGTTCTAGTCCATTGTGTCATGGGAATTTCTCGTAGCGCCACCGTCATTTGTGCATATCGTGGGTTCCCTCGTTCATATCTATTCCGTCCTCTCATTTCCCTTTCCCTACCCGCAGTAATGAAAACCCGTAAGCTGTCCGTGACTCAAGCTATCGAGTACCTAAGGGATAGTGAGTCCGTTTGACCTCGATCCGCTCTCGGCCTCATAATGAACCTGTCCTTGCCAATCAGAGAGACCGCAGATCCACCCTAATTATGGGTTCTTGAAACAGTTGCACGCGTTCGCAGCCTGTAACTATAACCCCACTCCATGTACCCCCGCATACCGTACATGGAAGCGCAGGCAGGCCCAGGACGTCAACCACTTCCTTAATATAATGAGCGACACCACAACCGTAATTCCCGATCAGTTGATGATGAGCAGGTTCGTCACCATACTCTTCTTCCAGGCCGCGGTCTTTACAACCCCATCCAATAGCGATTTTCCCGAAGACCCGGAAGAGGCCCAGTGGCTCCTCCACGACATGGGCATATCTCATGTTGTTTCGGCCTCCTCCTCCGTCTTGCAAATTGCGAAAGAGCTAGAACCTTTCGTTAAATGTCGCTATTTTGACATTCCCGACGACAACATGGATGCATTGATGGTCGTGCTTCGTCGCATCTGCGACTTCCTTCACGCCGCCATTCGGAATGGCGGTCGTGTACTTGTTTACTGTTCTTCTGAATCCAGAGCCAGCGTAATTGTTTGCGCGTACCGTGAGTTATCTGGTCATTTTGTCCTTTGTAGATTATCTACTGACCCCCGATCGTCCGGTAGTCATGTTCTCCCAGCGTATCTCCGCCAAAGCCGCCACCAACATTCTCCTTACAGGTTTGTTTGAATTGATTATTTGGCGACAACGGAACCTTACTCGTGCGACCTCTAGTGCTTCCATTTTTTGAACCCTCGCAGAACCTCCGCAGTCACTTGCAAGTGTTTGAATCGTGTCAGTGCAACCCTCGGCCACGCAGTAAAAGTGTCAAGGGTACGAACTCGATCGCATTTTCGTCTCCTGCGGCGAAAGATACCCCCTCTACCTCTCTTACATTTGAAAAGTCCTTCAAGTCCTTCACCACGGGCATAGCTTAGCGTGTCGTGTAGATTACTAGTTTCAGTCTTCGCATTTCTTACGATTTTCTTGTAACGAGAGAACGTCACCCCCTGTTGTATATATAGATCATGCCCGGCGCAAGCCTTTTTAGCTTTTCCAAGTGCTGGAAGAGTAGACACGCCTCCACCAAACCCTTCCAATGCATCATCCTCTACTCGCCTGTGTTTCTTTCGGTGATCGCCGTCAACCACAAACTTTAGCATCCTGGTCGGCAAAATCCGATTGGCCCAGAAAAGACGCAAACTCTCACGCGAAAATGCCTCAGCCCCCCGTTACCTCGTTTGTTAGTAACCCCCGCTTGCTTCCACCCCCCCTACTGGCTTGCCTTGTCTTGAACCTCCATCGCTGCCCATATGCCTCTGCTCCGCCCATCTTCTGTTCATCGCAACTTTTGGACACTCCTTGCCTGACTGCGGATAGTGAAACTGTGACAAGTGAGAGCGCAGTTCTCTTGCAGCTTGTCTCGCAGGTTTCGCTACCTCCGGCCAACTCCCCCTAGCACATCTTGCAACCCCTCCCCCCCTTGAGGACCTATCGTTCAGTTATCTATCGCCTCTAGACTCACACGCCTGGATAAGCTTGGTCCGACAGCACAGTTGCATTCCATCTGTGGATGAGGTGCTCCTGCAGTTTAGAGATTTTGGCAGCGTATCGGCCCAACGATCCTCCCCCTCTTCCAGATTTCGATGTTGCCGCTCCTCTTACCATCGTTTTGGGTCGCTTCGCCGCGCACACGCTTCGTCACGAAACGTGGCATGGTGGGGAATCACATGTCATACATCCCCCCCTCCCTCCCCTCTCTCGTCGGTGATTTTCAGACGTCCAGAGTGCCTGCCAAGGACCGGGTCATCACGAAGCCTGGCCCAAATTTATTGATTGACGGTCTTCAGAAACGCTCTCACGACCCACGGTGCTCCGGCGGAGGAGACCCACGTCTTCAAATTTTTACACCCTACTCCACTGTGCTGGATTCAATTTCACTCCGTCGGCTTGGCATCGTCCCCGAGCTCTAGCCGTGGGACCGGATGAGTTCTCAATCTGGTCACTTGTGGGACTGTCCAGGGCCATCAGCCTTGCAGCCCTCGCGCCTATGTCACCTCTGCTGTCCGACCTGGGGTAGGAAGGGAAAATGTTACTACTAATGGTATGATGCAGGAACAGATTTCAATTCTCGTCCTTACGTCCGTTCGTTAGTAGGTGGGAATCCAGATCGTGCGGGATCACCTGGGCGTGGATACGGACAAGGCAAACAAGAGCAAACCAAGGTGAAAAAGTTTTTTCTGCCACTGTTTTAAACCTAACGCTCAATACTCTTTCTTTTTACCGCGGGACTTCCTGTTGGCCTTGCTCTATCTCTTCTCTCGTCCTCTCAGAATCTCTCCAAGTTTTACGCCCATCTACGAAAAATGCGTTTCTCCATTACCCAACTTTTGGCCGGCGTTTTGGCAACGATTTCCGTTGTCAATGCCCATGTCACCATTGTTTATCCTGCATTGAGGGGCCCGAACGTTTCCAAAAATCAGATCTTGTTCTGCGGTCAGTGTATCTCAACTATGACTCCTCTGTTATTGGTCTCATCTCCGGTTCACTTTCCAGGTGGATATAACAACACTGGGACTCGTGTACCCTTCCCCCTTGGTGAAGCTTTTGTCCTGTTTACCACCGCCCACCCGACCTGGACTGGTTAGTTCATAACACGAGCACACTCCCCTTCTCCAACTCATCCCTCCTCTTATAGTCGGAATTCAGATCTCTACTGTCGCCAACCCTGACTCGTTTGATGACTTCCACATCTCTAACGGCAGTGACCAACTTGCTGTTCCCTACTACAAATCACAGGGTACTCAGGGATGTGTCCCTATCAACATTGGTGCTTTGGGACTTTCTGGAGTCAGCGATGGGTCCAACGTTACCCTTCAGTTCGTTCAGGACGGTTCCGATGGCCAGCTCTACCAGGTGAGGCAAACACGCTGCCCTTCTCTATTTCCTCAACCTAACTCACCCATCTCGTACAGTGCATGGACTTGACCCTCTCATCAACCTTCAAAATCTCGTCTAACGTCCAATGCACGAACGTCACCACCATCCCCAGCTCCACCAGCAGTGGTACTAGCCCTACCTCGAGCCCTACCGGTTCAACTAGTGGAACTTTGGGCTCGATTCAGATTTCGGGTTTGTTGGGCCTCTCTGCGCTTGGATTTTTCTTGTCCAGCCTCGTCTAGGAGGTTGGTGATACGAGTTACGACGATCTTGGTTTTTTGTTGCCTATCTTCACGATATGATGGTATTGCTCCTTGTTTGTACAATTTGACGAGGGACAGTCTGTTACCTAACCCTTGTGGTACAAATCACACTATCGCGTGTACGGTGGGAGACGTTTGATGCGTGGCGCTTGGTGAGCCGAATCTAGCGTGCCTGTTGTACGCTGTGTGTTCAAATAGCCGCCGTCCGTGAATCCAGGAACCAGATCCATACGTCAACAGAACGACGTGCCATGGGACCACGCGTGGGGAAGATTGTTCCTCAACGTTGAATTTTAAAAAAGCGCCAAAAAAACTATCGATGCCGTCAAACGTTCATGGCGCGTGCGGAGAACGTACGCGGTCGTCTGAACGGAGTAAAAACATCGAAATTCTTGAGCACCCCGGCCGGCACAGTTCTTCGTCGTACTGGCGGCACGTTCGTACCATTACAGCGGTATTGAGTGGCCGGCACCGAGTGTCCGGACGCAATAGACTTCAGTCGTTATGTAGTTTTTTAGCTCGGAACTATATACGTCAAGGGTCTGATCGTCTGGACAGGCCAGATGAGCCTAGGGTGAGTGTACATACAGCTTATACCACAACAACTTAGCACCAAAAGGTCTCTTGGCGATCGTCTCAAAGTAAAGAAGCCGGATCTAGCTACAGATGGATTCGGTCATCTTCTACATTCTCCCAAGTCAAATTTCAAACGCTATCATATGCGATTCAACGAGGCGGACTGGAAGAGAATTGTCCACCGCGTATATTTCCAGGATGCTATCGCGGAGACGAAGAGCGGGGTAGTCGCGAGGTATAAGTGATAAAGTAGGTAACTATGTGAAAGAGGACACATATAGGAAGCATAGGAAGGTATCGCGGGAGTACAGGGTGAAAAACCACGAGAATAATATGTGAAGCACCCCCAACAATCGTCGTCGAATTATAGGAATACGGGAAATCGTCCATGACAGTCGTGATGTCCAGCATAAAGTACAACTGATAAGTCTTCTTCTCCGTCTATTCGTCGTCCTCGGGGCGACCGAGAGGGTGGTTCTAGTACTCGGAAAACTCCAAGCCGTGATTCCGACTTGTCGCTACGCATGGCATGACATGTCAAAGGATTCTCAGGGCCGTGTCCGTCGAGAGATTCATCCGTCAATATCTGGGGCTTTCCGCGCAGCGTAGGTCAATGAAATATGAAGTTTAAACATAACTACTACGATGAATCGGTACCACCGCCATCCCAGATGCGCAACTTGGAGACAGTATCCCCAACCCGGCAGAACGGTCGGGGTCCTGATGGTTCCCTTATGAGGGCATAGACATTCGTTTACGCGATTTAAAATCTTTCAGCCAGTCACTCAATGACACAACAGCAGGGGAAAAGTCAGGCGTGACATATATAAGCGCTACCAAGAAAACCGTTCAAAAAAGAACAGGTTACAGCTACGGACCTATGTTTTCACTAGGTGTCTCCGTCCCTTCAAAGGGACTGCAGGAGGTACAAAGCGAGTGCTCCAGCCTCTCCGATGGAGATTTGGACGAAGTAATCGGACTGGGTGAACCTGAGAACCACGGATGGTGCAAAAAATCTGACACCTCTGGTCGCCGAACTGGATCAAATACGAGGATCTGCTGAAGCAACTCAATCAACTCAGACGTGTCGTCGACCCTTGAGAACGATTGGAGCCTCTGTTCGAGGGAAATATCACGGCCGGGGCAAGAATGCAATGTTCCTAGGAACCCAATGAAAAAACTGAATGCTCTGGGGTGGACCCCTCCGCACCTATCGAATCCATCCATTCCTTAGGAAGAGGCCCAAGGGTGGTCGTCAGGTTATGCAACGCCCCGTCTTCGTCATATGTATCGTCTATGAGAGAAATCATCGTGGCCAGCTCGTAGATCTTCTCGTAACGTCAGTTTGATACTCCCGCGTTGATCTGTAGAGCCATACCAGACACCCAACCGACCAAGCGTCTATCCGTGTTCCATATTCAATCTTGAGGAGCGTCGAGAGATTGTTGAAGATGATTTCCGGTGCCCGAACTTGTATCGGGGTGTACAGCTCCCGGGGCACTTGACCGATGAAGAATGCTGCCAAAACTGAGTGCTCAGCGACGCGTTCGATACTACGATCACGGACCTTCCCCAAGGTCAAGTATCTTTACACGCAGATCACCTTGGTTCACACATTCCATTAGATCCCCGGAAAGAACTAGGTATTTGGGAAGCGATTCGGTCTGATGCGATTGGTCCAGAGTGAACACCGGTCCGCATTCCGGCAAGCCCAAGATCTTCCGCAGCACGTCTCGCTCGGGTTTCCCATCGAAATCCGGAATCTCGAACGCGATGTTGTTTTTGTGTAGGTCTGAGTCCGTCTGTGAGTTGCCACTTGAATGGTTGAGGGAACAGGTTCCATACCTCCGTGAACCACCCCCGAATAATGGAGGAAAGATGTTCCAAGAGCAACTTGATGCATGACAGATTTGATTGATTGTTGGATCAGAGTTGGATCGCTCCTGAACACGATCTCGAGAGGAGGTCCAATGACTGGAAACACCAACACATCGTGTTCTCCGTTCACGCCTTTCACCTTGAAATGATCCAAGAGAGTGAGGACGTGATTGGATCCAGGATGTGCCCCCGATCGGGACGCAAGGTGACGATGAATTTTGATCTCGTTGTTCTTGCCGGTGAGTTCAGCCACCGCAAACTTGAGTGTGACGTATCGACTACAATGAGAAAGGCAAGGTCAACGACTGAAGCCTGTTTTTGAGTGGGGTGGGTTTGAATTGGTGGCTAAAGTGACTTACGTCTGAACGGCCGATTGGAGGTCGCGTGCGAGCCAAACGGTAGAGTAGGAACCAAATCCAAGCTTGTGGATGATCCTGTACCTCTGGTGATAGAGGTCCCCAAGATGCACCGGATGGTATCCACCAGGTCGATACCTATGTGGACCCTCCGCTCCCGGGCCAGAGAGATAGAAGTCGAGGGGCGAGAGGGAGGCCATCGGGGCTGGTCTGGGTGCCAGTGGAAAACGGTGAGGGGGTGGAGAGGGGTGTTTTATGAAGAACGTGGCCCGTTCGTGGAGGGAGCTTGGTGGGTCAACAACCTAATTTCCCCCCTCGATTTTTGGTCTGCAGAGGTCGCCAACCCCTGTAAGTGGCGGCAGGATCACGGAAATGAGTTATGCTGAGACCAAGGGGGGTGCCGGCCCCACACGGTTGAAATCTCGACAACAAATTGAGCTCGCATACTCTGAAAAACGGCTCATTGAAACAAAAAAAAATCGGCGGCATGAATCACGAATCGACGACGACCCTGCAGACCGAGAATCGAACGAGAAAGCTGAGTTCCCGACCTGCTCAGCCGATGCCGGGGTGCCGGGGTGCCGAAAGGTGCCGAACCTCAATACGCGAAACGCAAACAGCTGTATATTCGGAAACGCCACGTTCAACCCCAGTAAGTTTTTGAGTACGAACACCTTGGCATTTCTCAAGCGAGAACCAGGTAGAAAAAGCCCTTATCACATTTCTGCAGCATCGAGGATGGGAGATTCGGAGGTCCCAGTGGTATAAAAACGTCTCGATGAACATGCGCATTTATCGTGCGTATCGCCGATGGGGAAAGGAAGAACGGAGTAATCGCGAGGTATAAATGATACAGGGGTGAAAAACCTAGGGAATTACGTGAAAGAGGACATAGGAAGGTATTGCAGGCAGTACAGGGTGAAAAACCACAAGACCAGTATCACAAGATAATATGTGAAGCACCTCCAACAACCGTCGTCGAATTATAATGAAGCACATGGGGAAACAGAGGATAGCGGGAAAGCGTAGGGTGTACCGGAGCAGTCGTTGAGGCAATCGTCCATAACAGTCGTGATGTCCAGCATAAAGTACAATTGATATTTCCTCTTCTCCGTCTATTCGTCGTCCTCGGGGCGACCGGGAGGGTGGTTCTGCTCGGAAAACTTACACGTTGACAGGTGCAGGGAACGAGAAGAAAGCAGCAGTGGGAGGTGGTGAGATAGCAGGTGTCGTGGATCTTACTGGAGGCCGGAGGAACGGTGACGGCACAAACCCTGGTGGCCCTACTCCATCAGGTATCACACCGCCAGTGTACCTCCTTCCAGGGGAGACGGGAATAACAGCTGGAGCCGGCGTCGGTTGCAAGCCATGCCCATGACTCTGATGCCTAGGCGAAGAAGAAGTATGGGACTGGCTAGACTCTGGCATAGGCACCACAACCCCAGGGATCGCAGGTAACACCTGCTGCGGAGGAATGGGAATGATGACACGACCGTCCGTCTGCGCCGCTCCTTGCCGTTTGCTGTGGTCAGACCTGCCAGACCGAAACAGCTTCCTCCAGAACGGTTTCTTTTCCTTCCTTGGGGGCGGGGGCGGCTGTGGAACGGTGGTCGGGTCGACGACGAGGGCTGTAACGGTCTGCATGGTAGGTGCTCTTATCGCGCTCCCCCCACTGATCAACCTCTCCCTCTCCTCCTTCTTCTCCCTCACAAGTTTCTCCCGCTGCTCGTCCTGCTTCCTCCACTCTCGATGAGCTCGGTCTATGTCCGTCTTCTCTGGATTTCGAATTATCTCGAGGGCCTCGGACTTGACGTCGTGCGAGGGATTAGAAAGGTACCGCAACGTCTCTCTATAAGGTGGGGTGTCCAAAAGTTTCGGTGGAGGTGTCGGAGGCTTAGTCAGTGTGAATTCCGGTAGTGGCTGGAACGGCTTAAACGGCGGAGAGCGCAGAGAAGAAGTCATAGTGCTTGTCATGGGTTCAGGAAAGGGTCGAGACGGGATAACGGCAGGATTGACCGGCTGAACTGGAGGATGCGACTGGCTAGGCCTCCGATAATGACCCTGCGAAGGATGGTGGTGATGTTGTGAATGCGGTGCCGGCCTCCTCCAGTACTCCGAATCGGTAGTAGACGAGATTACGTCGTGCGGAACGACGGGTGGGTTAACCGTAGGAGGTATGTATCCGTCCGGGATATGAAGACTTCCGTATTCTGTCGTGACAGGCACCGGCATCGAAGGGGTCCGCTGACGATCGGGAGGTCTCTGGTAAGCCGCTGTATTGCATGGCAGGCAGACCGGGCCGTGTGGCATGGTCAGAGATAAGCTCACAGTTCAAGATGGAATGGAAAAAGCGAGAGAACTGACCAAATGGGTTGGGAGTTGGGGGTTGTCGTCTTTCGGGAGGACTGACGTAGGCGCTGTACCAGACGTCTTGACCTCTGTGACGGTCCCTTCCTGAACCAAACCGGAACCATTTCCTCCTCTTCCTTCGTGGCATATCGTAAGATGGCATAGTGGACTCGGAGGCGTAAGAATTCCCATGGGTCATTTGCGACGGTGGCGGAATCACAGGCCCAGTGAAAGGACGATAGTCGTAGTATCGTGAAGAGTTTTTGGAGCTCCCGTTCCCCATGTCGAAAAAAAAAATGAGCCGAAACGCGTTCAAAGCGTGGCGTGATCGTCGAGGCGACAAAGTTCAACAGGCGCCACGTGCTCTGGCAAGTCGCGCATCCAGACGGTAAGATGGAGAAAAAAGAGGAGCATAGTGTTCTACCTAGCACGGACTGTTACAAGAATGTACTATCGTATATCCTATATCGTCCCAATCCCGACCCTGCTAACCGTACCAAAAAACCCAATCAAATCGCATTACACCAATGAAATCAAATTCTCGTTCTGTCCATTGACCGTCGATCCTCCGCTCCCGGTGCTCATCCCCATGCCAGAAACTTTACCAAATGTCTGCGACAAGAGTAACTCGACCCGACTCCTGTCATCGTTCAACCTCTTCATCTCTTCCCTCCATCGAGTTTCTCTCTCATCGTAGATGTTACCGAGTGCATCGAGACTCCCAAGAGCGGCTTCTAAAGCCCTCCTCAAGTCGTCCTCACGGCTCTCCGAAGAACCAACGTCCGAGTGTCCCATACTATCCACAGAGATCGAGCCAGACCTGGAGCGAAGCCCGAGTCTATCGACGAGGGACAATCCGTGGCTGACTCGAGAGATCTTTCGTTGGATTGCCACGTCCCTGAATGACCTCCGAATCCTCGACACGGGGTCGCCGTTGAAAAGCGCAGGGTCCCTTCGAATCGACCTTGACATGAGCGAGTAGAGTTTTCGACTGTGTTGTGGGGCAGCAACGAGGATCATGGTCGTATCCGTTTGCCTGTCGAGTGCGTGGAACTACAAGGCGCGATCAAAATCGACCCGACACGCAATGGTCCAGAAAATGAAACATACCGCTTCGGCGAGAGCTTCCCATTTGTTTTCCCAACGCCTCCTCCTCTTGTTCTCGTCCCTCACATAAGAAGGATGGTAGGGGAGGTCCAACAAGTCATTACTATCTTCCTCTTCCTCATCTTCATCGACCCAATCGCCGTCATCATCATCTCCCGCGATCTCCTGCACTGCATCCGGCACATCCTTCACCTCGACTTCTTTCCCAACCCCGTTCACGCCGTTCATATCCCATTTTTCCGCATCTCCGTCAACGTGTGTGTGGACCTCCTCACCAGCAGTCTCCTCACCAGGATCCGACATTTCTGGGCTCGTGTCCCTGGGCTGCGTTGAATCAACTCTGGGAGGGACGAGTTTGCTCCTCGATCTGCCACCATTCATCATCAGTCTCTCCTGAACAGCCTTGAGATTCGTCGACCTCTCCCTCTTCCTTAACCTACTCTGAGGACCTTTGGCCATCGAAGGCGGGAGCGGGAGTTGCACGGGCTCATGGCTTGGGCTGCTCCTCAGACTCATCGTCGAATCCCCTCCTCGGCCCATGGTCAGGCCCAATCCAGGGAACCCACGCATGGTCGGGACGAATGCCCAAGGGTTATAACCAGGCGCAGGGAATGGGGTGGAAGAGGGTGAAAAGCTGGAATCAGCCGAAGAAGCAGCGGCATTGTTGAGCGCGTAGATCTGCATCTGCAATGCCATCTGTTCTCTAATCACATTGGGATCGTTAGGATCATAAGCGATGGAAGGAGTCCTCGCAGCGGTGTAGGCATTCCTACGGACGTGGGAGAACGGGTGCGGGTAGGGCGAGCCAACACCGTTTCTGTGTTGTTCGAGGTCGTACCCTCCTCCAGGTAACTGTCCAAATGGAGAGGGTGAAGGAGCTGTGGTTTGACTGTGAGGAGTGGGCGGAATGGGAGCTTGGGGACGGTTACTAGGTGACTGAAGGTATGTTTGGAGGTAGGCGGCAGCAGGATCATAGAAATCTTCTGGATACAAGTGGTGGGGATAAAACTGTTGTGTCGCTACTTGAGGTCTCTGAGGGATCTGGCCGTTCTGGCGCGCGATCCCGGGGCTACCTTGGTTGGCCTGGGTCTGCTGCTGAGAGGTCGACTTGTCGTCCTTGGTTTGTGGTGGCGCAACGGGGGGAATGCGAGGGGGGTTAGTGGCGGTCGTGGATGTCGGAGTAGCCACCGCC
>Ga0307514_10001441_pt1 | contig 29155 bp, 39 predicted proteins | sample 16_EM_MG_FD_203088 | JGI IMG/M metagenome (GOLD analysis project Ga0307514, IMG submission 203088) | Populus trichocarpa ectomycorrhiza microbial communities from riparian zone in the Pacific Northwest, United States - 16_EM | ecosystem: Host-associated > Plants > Roots > Unclassified | place... | reverse complement strand
ATCTTACCGCAATTTCCGGATTAGGTTATAAGATTGAACTCGTCGCCTCTTCTGATTCTGATCTTACCTGTCGCCTATTCGTAATAGACGTTTTCAAGGAAAATTTCTTCTGTATGGCGAATGGCTAATGTGGCACAAAGAGTGTCAGGTTTGAGATCAGGCAGACGGAAAGCATCTGACCCAAATCCCGCCCAACCGTCACCGGCATACCGCTAGGAAGAAATCTGGAGGGCCCGCTCTTGTCGCCAGCAGCTCTGAATGCTGGCGCGCAACCGGGTGCATTCGTCCACTTGTGTCTTTAGATGTGATTCCCAATACTGTAGACGGCAGACTGGCAGGGAATAATTGCCTGGAACAGTTGTTCGTTGCTACTTGGAGTTCTTCACCTGATGCCGTCAGGTTCGCGCAAATCACGCAGGAAATGACAACGGACTTGAATACACCTGGCCCAGCAGATCTTGGTTCCACTCCACTCTTTTGAGAGGCCACGGAGTCGTATCTCGTTCGCTTCTTTCAAGACGCATTGGTCCTTGTTTCCCCAATTTCTTCTATCCTTCTCCTTCCAAGACTTTTCAAGGAACCTTTGTGCCATTCATGCGAAGAGGGTTGCAATGATGACCGGGATATTCAATTCGAGGTCCACGCCGTTGGCCCGCGTGGGGTGGTTCTGCTTGAACCCCCTGCGATACGGAATTTTCCGACAGTTCCCTTCGACTACGCTTTGACTAGGATTGATATGAAAATGGCACAGCAGGTGACTTGTCGTTTACCGCACGTTTCCGCATGCATGACTTGACGGTCCGTCAAAAACGGTTTCACAGTTCTCTGTTTTGCGATGTCTACGTTCCCTTCTATGGGCTTTGACGAGCTGGCTGGGCCCTTCCTTTTTGGCATACCTGATGTATGACGGGCCACGGCTTCAGAAGGTTGAACGATCATAATGGGACATGTGTATTCGGCGTGCTCCACCTGCCTCGATGTTACTGTATCAACATGCCGTTGTCGTGTGCTACTCCATTTAAAAGTAGGGTACAACTGGATACTCTTCTTTCCTAAGACTTACCCGAATCTCTATCTGCATAATGAATTACGACCAGAAGAGTGATAATCAGCCGCCCAGTGGAGAAACGATTTTGGGACCCCAGAACAAGGTGTACGTCTGCGGTTGAGCTTTATTGATTTTTCATTGTTTGATTCAACGTTGTGATGAAGGCAATTGTACTTTGAACAACTGCGTGGTACATAATCAGATTATGAAAGGTTTCAATACACTCAATCCTTTACAGGCGAGATCCTTACTATTCTCGAAAGCGACAATAGTTCTCGAGACACCATTAAGCGCCTCGAAGGTGAACTAAGCGTCTATAAGCGGGCCTATGCCGATCTTGATGCAGAACGCCAACGTTTTGAGAAACTCAAGCAAGAAGCAGATAAACAGAGAGAAGTTCTCGAGAGTCAGTTACAGGTACGTTCGGGCTTCCTCATAAACATGTCACCCCATACACATCCCTTCCAGGGACATCGCATTGTAGCATTGCTAGATGGGGACGGGGCAATCTTCAACCCTCAACTCATTGCTCAAGGTCTAACTGGCGGACATGCCGCTGCACAAAGGCTGCTGGACTCCATTTTGCAACATCTGGTGTCCACTTACGGGACGAAACACTATCAGATTTGGGTTTACGTATTCCTGAACAAGCGGGGCTTGTCAGATACCTTTGGACGTGCAGGTCTTGCAACAGCGAAGGCCAGATTCGATGAATTTGTCTTGGGCTTTAACCAAGCAGCGGAGCGATTTATAATGCTTGACGTAGGGAGTGCAAAGGAGGCAGCAGACGCCAAAATCAAAGGTAGGAGTTGCTACTTTCTGCGGAATACGAATTTCATACCTTTGTTAGCGTTATTGGAAGATGACATTAGACTCCCTCAGACTGAAAAGATACTTTTCGGAGGTGCGTTTGGTCGCAGAACGCATGTCCCCACTGACTTCTCGGATAGGCTGTCATGATAACGGATACGCTACCACCCTCCGTTCTCAGATAACAGCAGGATTCAAACATAAATTGATCCTCTTGCGAGGATACGCAGATATGGCTTCAGGAATTAATGAGCTTGAGCTTCCTTCCTTCACCATCCCAGACCTCTTCGTCCCACAGAAATTGACGCCTGTAATGCAAACTTCCCCCACGGCATCTCCTACTCCCCAATTTCAAACTATTGCCGAAGAACTCAATCAGAAATCCGCCGCAACCACTACTATTCAGCAAGACTTTGACTTACTCCCCTTTTCATCAGTAGATCGCATCGAAATGTCCCCTCCTAAATTACGTCCGGCGCCGCTGAGCTATTCTTCAGCAGTTCAAACACCACCGAGACGATCGGACACGCCTGAACTAGATTCTAGTGGCAGTACAACTTCTAGCGACGGTGGCGACAATAATTATCCATTGCTTCGCCCTTCTCTCTCCAACACACGGATCCGCCGCTTAAATCCGAATATTGTGAGTGCAGTTGTTGTTCATCAAGGGTATTGACTTTTACCTAACGTGTCCCGTAGCCTTTGTCTAAGCGTACGTCAATGACAGATGAAATACATCCGCGCAATCACTGACTCTATTGATTCCAGACAAACCTCCGCCATGCACCCTCTTTTATCTGTCCAACTGCAAACACGGACCTGACTGCAAGTATGCTCATGATTACATCTTGCAACCGGAACATTTCCAGGAAATTCGCGCTAATGCTAAAAAGTCTCCTTGCCCTGCCAGAAATAAAGGCACATAGTTTAACGTTGTGGTTCTGTGGAATCAACTAATTCATTAATAGGCGAAATGTGTCTCTGGGGAGATGATTGCTGCTATGGCCACTACTGTCCACTGACAACGCATTGCCAGTTCTTCAAGCAGAAACGATGTAAATTCGTGGGAGGTAAACGTGTTCATTTGTTTGGGGTGCCTAACCGCGGACAACTAATTCAATCTACGTAAACAGCTGATATGCACAAAGAACCCAAGGCGCTGTCGAGCTAAGTCGAATAACCTTAACATAAGATAAGTCGAGCCGTAGTTGTGGGAGAAAGTCACCATATTTGTTACGCTTTGGTGTTACACATATTTATTAGTGACTGTGATTCTGGAGTCCGCGAATGTTGATCGGACCAGTTTATCTTTCGGCCTTTGGGCGGCTCCTGGAAGAATGTATTGCTCCTTACTCGTTGAGTGCTTGCGTCGCCTGGAAAAGAGAAACAACTGAATATTGGTTCTGGTTTGTTGATTTCATAACTCATTTTATAACAAGTTGTACGGAACTGTCAACATTCTTCATGACCATTCAATTCTCTATGCCGTCAGAATTGAGCATAACGATAGAATTCGTGTGACTTAGAAGGCACCAGCTCCAGGAGGAATTATTTTGATCCCTCTCTTATTGCCCAGGAAATTCTATTTTCGACGGACTCGTTCCCCGTCTGGACAAAGATCCCGGAGAAGACGTTTTCGATGTTCATTTTGCTTGGAACACCCAGACATGGTTTAAAGGCGTTCTTTCATTCCCGCCCATATCCTCTGCGTTATCCACCTACCAGTCCTTCCATTCCTTGCCTAGCATGGCCACCCAACCTCTAGGCGAGGCTAACCAGCAGCTATGGTATTTGCGATTCTGCCCAATGTAGATAATGTGCTCACAGCGCTCACCAGGGATGAAGCTCTGACTCGCTTACTGAGTACACATTTTTCTGTCTCCAGAGTCATCCCAGCTAACCTACGTTCCTTAGCTCTTTCCTCAGTGACGGTTAGGCGGAATACAGAACTCGAAAACCGCGTTGCGGAGCTTGAGGTTGAACTGCTAGTTTGGAAACAGGCTCACTCAGTGGCTATAGAAGCCTCTGAGCGTGAAGTGAAAGCACATAACGTGCAGATCGCTGCTCTTAACAGGCAAATTTGTAATCTTGATGTCTTCAAATCGGTAGGTCATCTTTTAAGCGCCACCCTTCGGCGTCTCTAACTTGTTCGGCCTACAGAATCAGCATGCTCTCATTCTATGCATCATTAACGGGGATGAGCTTGTCTTCAGCCGCGAGTTCCTTACTCAAGGTTATCAAGGTGGTAGAGCCGTTGCACACCAACTAACTCAAAGAATCGCCGCGCAGCTGTCTAACGAGGAGGTTCACGTTTATGGCCGATTATCGTTTTGGATCACTATATATTTTAATAAGGCGGAGTTGATTGAAGATCTCAGTGCCAGTAATGTCTGTTCACCTGAACAGTTTCACGCTTTTTATGCTGTGGGCACATTTCATTGCACCGGAACACTTCAGCAGTTAACCCCTACTCGCAGGGCTTCACACAGGCATCCCCTAGATTCTCTACTGTTGATACGGGATATGGTTTCGAAGCATTAGACGCCAAGATTCAAGGTGGGTTAGGTTTGACCGCGACAACGCCTTGGACTCAGTTCCTGCAGAATATCTTCAGACATTCACTTATCTCCCGCAAACCTTGCGTGTATTCTTCGGAGGTTTGTTTCATTCTATTCACATCATAGATACGTCTACCTGACGATCCTTATAGGTTATGATCCTGCGATACATATGGGTTTGTTCACATCATTCGAGAGAGATGATGTACTCGGCAAAGTCTCCCTTCTGCACCAATCTCAAGCTACTGCAGACACTATTTCTGAACAAGGAAACGCCTTTACACTTCCGCGACTGATTTTAGACGGGATATTCTTGTTAGAGAAGCCACCTCGGGCGCCCAAAAAACTTGCACCTTTAACGACAGGTTCATACATCTCCGTGACTTCCAATGGGGGTCTTATCAGCCCACAATCCCCAGATCGGTCTCTCGGACGGCCCATTGACCCATCGTTGGTGAGCAAATTCCTCGTTTGCTCAACCAAACATGTGATATTAAAGCCTAGGCCTCTTCCCCAAAGCCGTTACACAAACGTCAGTGTTTATCCTCTCAATCCCACCCGTCATGTCATAAGATTCCCGCAGAAAACCCTCCGCCTTGTAATGAGCATTATTTGATGACATGCTCGAAAGGAGTAAATTTCTTTTACTTTTTTTTCCATATTAGTTTATTTATTGAGGTGCGGTTGTAGGCCGGGAATTGCAAATATTCTCATGATTATATCCTCACACCCGAGCAGCTGCTTTCCCTGGCCAACAATGCGAAGAAAGCTCCATGTAATTGGCTGAAGAACGGTGAGCAATTATTTAGCTTCACTTTTCGTTCTGATCATTTTTGAAGGAGTGCCGTGCCCTTACGGAGACAAGTGCTGTTGGGGCCATGTTTGTCCCAACGGACCCAAGTGTTTCCACTTGAGTAAAGGCAAATGCTGGTTTAAAGGAGGCGAGTTCTTGTGATCTTCAATTAATTTGTATAGCTAATTACTATCGCTTCAGAATCTATGCACCTTGACTCACCGTCTTGATGTTTGTGCCGATCTATGGACAGTGCTTTGAAATTTGTGCAATAGCGTTTCCATTTCCTAGTACACGTCTTTCATTCTCTTAATCTTTAGTGATATCGTCTGCTTGCTAGGTGTTGTGGAAGGAGGATGGATTTATGGTCTACGTTGCGATGTTGTGTCTATAGGTGTATTTCAGCCTGTGAAATGTATCTCATGAGCGTCTCTAAATTGTTCACAAACGTGATCATTGTGCGTGTGAAATCGATCTTAGCGACAGATAAGTAGGTCTGCATCGACAACCCAAATCCGAGTTTCTTCATCAATATGTCCTCTGTAAGTGAAAAAGAACTTTATACAATTGGCCTAACCAAGTCACCGTTTGTCTTCAGCAGGACGTCCGCGACGATGATCTTGAGCCCACCAACACCCCTGGTGAGCATGTGAAACAAAAGTTTTGCTCTTATTATTCTGATCTTCATCAAGGTTACAAACCTGGGGCAGTAAAATCTGCCGAAGAGTATGCCAAACTGGATGCTGAAGACGAGAGTCTGGCTCGCTGGAAGGCATCCTTAGGCATTGTCCCTGGAGCAACTGAAGGAGATACTTCTCAGCCGAAGGTAGGACAGTTTTTTCCCCCCCTTTGTGCTCACCATCTTATTGCACTCTCTACCAATCAGGTCACTGTACTGACTCTTGAACTGGCCTCGCCGACTCTACCTCCAGAGAAGAAGATCGTGTTCCGCTTGGATGATAAAGCTGCTTTAGCTGATACTAAAAAAAACCCCATCATAATTAAGGAGGGAGTTGAGTACAAGTACGTCTACAGCCTCAGGGACATTGCTAGTGGACACTGTTGATTGACTGCCCTCTCAGTGTCCGCATTACTTTCAAAGTCAACCACTCGATCATCTCCGTACGTGGTCATTCGTGAAACTCACGCATGTTCAGAAGCTCAGATTTCCCCAACACACTGGCAGGGTGCTCGATACCTTCAAGTTGTGAAGCGAGCTGGCGTCAAAGGCAAGATATTATATATTTTTTACTATGATTTTTGATGAGACGCTAAAATGTGTGACCGTCCAGTTGACAAATTAGAGCAGATGCTTGGATCTTATCGATTTAACCCGACTGGAGAGCCCTATGTCAAGAATTTCGATCCAGAAGAGTCTCCATCTGGCTTCCTTGCGCGGTCGGGAATGTACCACGTTCGCAGTCGGGTTGTCGATGATGACGGAGAAATATACGCAGGTGAGTCGTATTGGATTGGTTTGAAATCCTTGCTCTAATTTTTTCATTGTTAGATTGGGAATGGTACTTTAAACTTGCAAAGGAATGGGCTTAGCATATTTACACACGGAAATCTTTCTCTATTATTCAATGCAGCCAGTTGATAATAAACGTGATTGCCAAACTTGAAAGTAGCTTGGCACTTTTTATAAACACGGGCAAATGCTTTTGCATTCGTTCAGGTCTGTCAACTATTGCCGGAGATTACGGTCTGTTGTTTTTGCTCCCAGGCAGTTGTACAACGAACACCGTTACGTTCACAAAAAATGTATCTTGATCTCTGCGCCCCCCGTCGTGCCCGCACATACAAGTCCAAAAACCTGGGTAGATCACCTTCCACCACAAACGCGACCTTATCTGTATTTGACGCGTATAGACAAGCCAATCGGAACTCTGCTACTTTTCTATCCCTGTGGTCTGTTCCTTCTTCCTCTGACACGAAGTCAAAGTAGTTTTCCTAAATCGTTTCTTGGACTTTTGGCCCAGCTTGGTCTATTACCATGGCATCTTACGCTCTTGAAGTGCCCTTTACCGCCCCGTTGACTTACATTGGTCTATTTGGTTTGGGTGCAGTGGTTATGCGTGGAGCAGGATGTACTATCAATGACATGTGGGACAAAAACCTCGATAAAGCAGTCGGTAAAACCTCTTCACTTTTCCTGCTTTATCACAGCCTATGTTGAACCGGCACATAGCACGAACAAAAGAGCGGCCTCTGGCTAGAGGGGACCTGACTCAAAGGCAAGCACTTGTGTTCCTTGGCGCTCAGCTTACCGCAGGATTGGGTGTTTTGTTGCAGCTGAACTGGTACAGGTGTGTCCCTCCGCTAGATGTTTTGTTTTGTGGGTTTCTGATACCTCCCCAAGCATACTGCTGGGAGCTTCTTCATTATCACTGGTCACACTGTATCCTCTCATGAAACGTTTGACACACTGGCCCCAGGCTGTCCTTGGCACGTCGCCTTTTGCAATTGAAGGACATACGATTAACCTTTCTTCCAGGACTCGCATTTAACTGGGGTGCCTTCCTTGGCTGGTCGGCAATATCCGGATCTGTGAATTGGGCCGTCTGCCTTCCTCTTTACGCTGGAGGAGTATGCTGGACGTTGGTCTACGACAGTATATACGCTCATCAGGTCTGTACCAACCTTCTTTTTCAGGTGCTTCCATTGTGAAAATAATAAAATTAGGACAAAATTGATGATGTGCAAGTCGGTATTCGTTCCACTGCTCTCTTGTTCGGAGATAAAACACGACCCATTCTCACTGGCCTTTCTGTGTCCTCTTTGTCACTCATATCATACGCCGGATACCTGAATGCTCATGGAGAACCTTTTTACTTGGGTATTGGACTAGCTGCAGCACAGTATGCAAGGGTGCTCTATCGGACGGATTTTAACGATCGCACTAGTTGCTGGAAGGGGTTCACAGGATGTGGATGGGTAGGCTTTTGGGTTTGGATGGGCTTTTTGGGGGACTACTTATAGCTTTCAACAACGTCATCGTAAAATGTACTCAGAGGAATTAAATTTCTTTGTTGCTGTCACAGGATTGCGTTGGTGAACTACAGAGATAATGATAAGCTAGATCTCCCTTCGAAATGGAGAACAGGAGAATTCCAAAAACATTAAGAGGCTTGTTGATAAGCACGCAGAACTCGAAATTTCAACCAACCCTTGAAGCCAACCACGCCCAGAGTCCAACAAAACGCCAAGCAAGTAATGGCAACGGCACATTGAGAAACATCATAATGTCTTATAAAGCGAGTATCAGAAAAGTACAACGGAAGAAGGTTGTTCAGCACAGTACCATCTCTTCCTCTTCGCATAGCAGCATGCGTAACCTCTTCTGTCGAGAACATAAAGACCAACCCACCACAAGCCAAAAAGAAGCTTCCAAGAGCTTCAGTGGGAGGTCGCGAAGGAAGTATCGATTTGGGAGGTCCAAGCCAAAGAAAAAAATAAGTGAAACATCTCAATACTGAGAAAGCAACAAGTAAGTTGCCCCACAATGCATGGATCTGAACCTGTGATCAAGAGCGTAAGGATTGAAAACTTTCAATGGCGTTTATGATACTTACTTGAAAGAGGTACGTCTGGTGATGAGCTGCCATGGCTGCCCCTGTCACTCCAATTACAAGGGCGGGAAATGGATTAAAGCTGGCTCGATAGCTTTGTGGCTCTTCAGTATCTCCTAAAGACGTCCCTGGAGTATAGGATCCGGAGAAAGTTAAAGACGCCAGCCAATTCCTGATACGTTTCGACTCGATAGACATGCCGATCAACCCAGCAAACCAGAACATGACCTGTATAGTTGAATAAAACAAAGGAGAATATTAATCAAGACATAGATTGTTACCGCAATGCTAACGTGCTGAATCTGCTTTGTAGTATATGGATCGCCAGATTCAACACCAAACCTCTCCATCCATGTGTTCGAGATACCGTAGCCAAAGATAACCAAAGACTCCACAAACTCAGCACTGTATGTAGTTAGCAAGGGGGATTTGTTCCAAGCCCAACCTCGATCAGCAAATGCGCCAAGAAACCGAGCAAACGAGAGCAACCCATAACACCAGAAAATTCCACCCTCTGATAGGATGTAGCAGTAGATTAGGTGCCAAAGGTGAAAATCAAGCAAAATGTTACGCAACTGATGAGGTGTGCCGAGCAACCATTTAAGTAATTCTCTCGACACCCACCTGTCAACCATCTGGGTTAGGTGCCCTTTCAACAGTTTGCAAATGATAAGTTGTGGCACCTACCTGTGTAAGTAGCGATGCCGATTAATAATTGCCCGAAACCACCAACGACCAGTGCTCGTTCCGTGATTGCAATCGCTGCATGTCCAATTCTCCCCAAAACCCCACGGCGTTCTAACGAACTCTGGTGACCTTTTGAGTCATGTAAGGTGTCATCATTGGGAGACCCTGTGCCGAAAACGATCTGTTCAGAGGGATGGCGTTGTTGATGTTTCGGCCAATGATTCTCATCTGACAAGCGAACGCTCTGCAATTCGACCGAATCATAACTTGGTTTCGATGGATCTTCCGCTTCCTCAACCAGGCCGATGTACTCAGATGCAAACACCAAACGTTCTTCCTCATTCCTGATGACAGTTTTCCAAAAATTCTCGAATGATTTACCAGAACTTCTTCTAAGGAATATGATGAAACGACGGATCGCGCTCAAAATGTCGAGAATAGACAGTAAAATGGCGATTAAGACCACAAAATAGCTTTGTGAGCGGTGTATAGCGTCTGTCAAACGAGTATGAGCAGAAATACAGTGCTTCATAGGTGGCAACCCACGTTCATACCTAATAACGTTGTAAAGATCAGGCAGTGATATAGAATCAACGAACTACGTACATATTTGGTGTTAACTTTCGGTATATGCCGCTTGCAGCACATCCCAGCGCACAAAAGCCGTAGAATGACAGAATGACTATTCCATGTGCCGCATGCTTCATAGACCTCAATGCAATACCTTGAAATTCCAGAATAAGAGATATTCCAAAAAACTAGACGGAATCAAACGCACTCAGAGGTAAGCATACAAAGAAAGCAAGACACATGAAAACTCCGTGCAAAATCATGAAACCACCGTGGCGAGCGTTGTGACCGTCATCCTCCCAATCGATTGTGTAGTATGAAGGAGGAGTAGTAGAGTGAAAGATCAATATTTCCGTTTCATTGAGCCTGAGAAGAGGAGCACCTTGATGGTGATGTTCATCCTGCCTATTTAACAGGACCCCATTAGGCCGTTCTGCCAGTGTATTGATAGAAGGCGAAGTCAAGACACCTTGCAAATATGAAAAGACGATAACGAGAGCAACAACGGGGGCCCATCGGATTCGCATCTCTGCAGGGAGGCGAGCAGAAAGTGAATCCCGGCAGACTTTTTACATGACAGAGGTCTATGACAAAAATTGCGAAATGAGTAATCCAGATCCAGCTGACAAATTGTGCCCGGGGTTGAATGATTTGAAATTTCACGTTGTATGCTGAGTCTAAGGTCAAAACTTGCCGCTGGAAGCCTCGTGTCCATGAAAGATAACAGACACCATGGAAGAAAAGCGCCTATGTGACACAGTAGCCGTTTCAACTTTCGCCTTGAACACCCCTGTGGCTAATTTTAAAAGTCTCCGTCGCAGGACCATTGAACAGGCTAAACCATTGCTGAGCCGTGTGTTGTGGATCTTACTTCATCCTCAGGCTCTAGCCCCGATGTCCTCCAGAAATGCCGAAGAGTCAGGAAGAGAAATTTCGGGGGAAAACCCGGACCGGTTCATTAAAATGTTCCCATCACTCCCCAAAGGAGATAACTTGAAGATAACACTCTTCTCAAATTTTGTGCAAGGGCCGTGATGGCCACCAGGAGGAAAGATGAATATGATCAGAAATTTTCAAAGACAAATGCTTCGGTAAAAATGATATGAGGTTGATATAAGGGTATCATTCACAAAGGCAACCTTGTATACTTATATAAAGGAGAGAATTGGGAATGTCAAGGGAGTGAGTATGTAAGGGTGGCCCATCGTTCGGCAAATACGAAAGATACAGACCGTTGTGCACTGACCTCACAGTTGAGGTGAGCTTCCCGTAAATGGCGTACGGACGTCATTCGCACGCAGTGGTCTAAGGGGGATGACAACGGGATCATGCTTGTTATCAGCGCTGTACCCGTGTTCGACAGTACCCGGGCCGCTAATGTACATCCTTTTCTCGTGATTGATATAAGGGTCGAACGAGATGGCTTCTTGATGCAATCTCCGGTTCCGCCTACGTTTGATGAAGAATGTTATGGCGAAAATGAGGAACACGAAGGATACAACGCCAATAAGAGTGAATACAAGGCCTGAAGCGACTTTATTCCGAAGGAAAGGCGAGTTGGAAGGAGCCTCTGCATTGTCAGTAGGAATATTTCCTGGTTGTTGAATAACAGTGGAATTCTGGGCAGTCGCAGACGTGGACGAAGATTCTGTAGAACTCGAAGTGGATACTATGAAGACGGAAGAAGGTGCACTCCTAGTACTAGACGTCGTTGATGGCTGTACCCTGATTGGTGGTCGTCAGTTTCGAATGCAAGATAAGAAGAAACTTTGAACGCACGGGCTAGGCGAGGTTCGGGATGCTGGTATTGACGGTGTTGACGGCGTTGGGCTTGGCGACCTACCAAAAAAACACTTACTCTAAAAGGAATTTAGTACGAATGTGAGAAAGTGGACCTACAATGCGGAACTGCTAGCGGTCGACTTTGGAGTAGGGCTGCTTGGGCTAATAGTGACAGTATGTTCAGACGAGTGAAAGCTCTTTGGATAAAGGCCATCATACCTGAAAGGATCTAGGAGACCTGCAGATGTACCAATACTGTGAGGTGCTTGCGTTGAGAGGCAAGTTACAATGAACTCACCACCACCTAGCTGTCTTGCATCGACATGGTTCAAAAAGTAGGCGTCCATCAAGGACGCTTCAAACAAGAAGGTAACTCGCTAGCAAGCGTTGAAGAGAAGAAATGGTTGAATTGGAAGCGATTTGTAGCCGCCTGTGCTCCACTCAAATCCAGCTTCCCATGATGTGGAGTTCCCGTTGGCATACCGACTCAACAATTAGGGAACCCACGTCCGTCTGCAGGATGTGACTAGTTTTTTTTGTTGGCCGCGATTATAAAAAAAATTATGCGCAGCACATGCAATAGCACATCAAAGAGACAACACCTTGGCCTCTCTATCACAAGGCGATTTCGCGCAGCATCGAATCACCAACCGTCGGGATCACCGGGTGGCGTTATTCACCTAAAATTCGCTTGAGCAGACATAATACTATATACAAGAATCAGTGGATAAATTAACGATGAGCTCGTATTACGGTGCCATAACGTTCTCCAGCTTTACGCTCCATGATTTCCCGAAGAGGTCCAAGAAGTCGTGTAAAGGATGCTTCGTCTAGTGCAGCCACCTTCAACCTGGGCTGCGAAGCATCAGTGCGGTAGATTGCACTGACTGTCGCTGCGCGAGGTGCAAGTCTCAAAAGAGACAGTTCTAAACGGCACAATTGTCATCCTTTTACCATCCTTTTTCTACAAAAAAGCTTACCTCCAAAGTATTCACCCTTTTTCAGGTGGCCAACCTTGATCTCACAGACGCCTCCGTTCTCACTTTGTTGTGCCTTTGTGACAATTGCCTCGCCTTCCTCGACGAAGAAGAACGTATCTCCTATTTCACCTTGCCTAACCACCGCTTCTCCATCCGCGTAAATGCTGCTAACCAGAGCATCAGCAATCTTGCTCCTCTCTGGTGGATCCAAACTCGACAATAGCGTCACAGTTGATAGAAACTGCTCATACATCGTCCGTTTTCTATGAGCTGCCTTGAGAATGATCGTCCTGAACGTAATACGATCTAACGACCACAAAGTGGAACGTTCTATTGCCAACACCGATGCTGCACGAGGATGCCCATACATCAGCGCCAATTCACCAAAGCAGGCGCCAGCCCTGCACTCCTGTACCATCTTTCCAAGTTCGGGGTGGAACTTTGACTGAGTGAATTTCTCTTCAGGACTGCTGGTTGTGATATTGGGTTGCTGAAGCCAGCCTGGAGGTAGGGGTTCAGGACGAATGTAAATATTTAGGGCTCCAGATTCGACCACATAGAAGTATTCCCCAACATCGCCTTGCCTTATTACTATCTCGTTCTCTAACACCTCCTTCTCTTGCATTGCATTTAGCACACCTGTCGCCTGTTCTTCATCGAGATCTCTAAACAAGAAATGGTTTTTCGTTGCAGCCTTGATTCGACGAATCTGATCCTCTGCCTTCGCATAGACCGGTAACGGCTCGTCATTGTTGCTGTCCACTGCAATAGATTCGGCCGAGACAGACGTCCTTCGAGCGAAAATTGCCGAAGTAGGAAGATGCAAAAAATCACTTTGACTGACTGGTGTCGCCGCAGAATTATCGTATGAACCAAATGGGTTCACAGTCGTCAAAGGGGAAGTAGGTGGCATCTCATTCTGGGTAACTCTAAAGGAAGGCGGACTGGGATTACTGGGATTTTCGCTAAGGAGAGCATTCCCAGCTACGTTCAAGGTTCCGAATGGACTTTGAGCAACACTATTCCTTATAGATGACCTAGGCCGGGGAAACGGAGCGACGATAGGCGGTGCTGTTGTAGCCATCAGCGGGCTTCCGAATCCTGCTTTGTCGGTATACAACTCGGTAGGTATCATCGACGGCGAGCGGTTCGCGAGTAAATCTCGTGTGCGTGCCCTTTGTTCTTCAAGCCGAGATTGAAACCAGTTGGCACAGAATTGAAGGCTATCTCTAGGTTGAACGCGATTGAAATCGCGAGTTAGATCACCTATAAGAGAGTTGAACGTCAATGACATCGTGTGGCTTGACGACGACCTTCGGGAATGTTTGGCTCCCCAAAGTGCTGGGAGATTGTACCAGACGTTCGCAAGGCAAAAAACAAGGAAGAACAAAGAAGCTGTAATTTTTATAGTATTCTCACGTGAGGCTAGTGTAAAAAAGCTCATTGTCCTTAGCGTTTTTACCGTGTATTTTACATCCACTGTACTTCAGCATGTTGGCACACGAAAAGGTGTTCACCACAGATTATTACACACACATACAATTTTAAATAAATTCAGTCGGCGTCATCCACCCAATCCTCATCGGCCACCCTCTCCATAAATCTGCGTACCCAGGGAGTACGTCTTTCAAATCGCTCACGTAGCTCATCGCGTCGCTGGGCTACTCTAGCTTCTTCGTCCCCCTCCGACTGTGCCAAATTAACGTTTCTAGCGTTGGTTTCCGTTCTAATGGATCCCTCTCGCCGACGAAGGGAGACTCTCCGACGGTTCCAGATCGCTGGGTGCAAGGTTGAAACTAGTAGTCCGACGAATGTAACAAACTTGTGTCCAAGACTGGGTTCGGGAGTCGGTGTGTCTGCAACAGTGTCCAATACCCTTTCCTCGTCAGCGATGTTCATGTTTGCCACACTGTCGAAGAACGTGGTCAGTTGCTGATCAAATGTACCGCCTATAACATTTGGACGATTGGCGGCAAGAAGATTGGGCACCGGCGCGTCATTATTCTGGGCTTGTCCCGCAATGGCCACGCCCTCAGCATTATTGGCTTGTTGCTGTCGATCCCTGGCCTGACGACCGTTCTGCAAGCCATTCCTAATGGGTTGCCAAATCTCATACAACATCCAAAGAAAGATAAGAATGCCAATAACAGGCTTGCGGGCAGGTGCAACGAAGTAGAGCAGAAGCATACTGCGCAAAAGAAGCATTATCAGAGGTGCGAGAAGAGGTCGAACCGGATTGTTGCGTATTCCGAGAGGCGCTGCATTATTTTGATTAGGAATGGGTTCAACCGCTTGGTTGTTTGCAACTCGAAGAGGTGGAAGGCCCATTTGTCGGAGAAGTTGATCTACATGAGGAGGGACGCTTATTGGTTGGGGAGGTACATCCCTGCTGGAGGTTGACCAAGGGAGAGTAGTAAGGACAGTGAAGCTATATGTTAATACTCGAATTGCATGTTTCTGCCTTGCCGTTGGCTTTTCACCAGAATTCAGCAAACGGAGATAGGTCTGACCACTGGTGAAAGATAAGAAAAGAAATTTTCAGCAGATGCAAGCTTACTCTAGTTTCACGATTTCATATGACAAACCACCTTCCGACACAGCTGGGTATTCTTCATCAAAGAGATCAGGCCACAGCCACCCAGTTCGTTCAACATGGTTCTTTGAGCTTAAACGTTGAGACTCTGGGCTCTCTAGTTCGTTGGGTAAACGAATGCTTAATGAAAGACATGACAGAGCTTTCTGGTGTTGATACAGTACGTAGGCCAGAGCTTGATTTATGGTCGCAGGATTGGCGTTTAATTGGCGGTCTGTAAAATAAGACTGATGTGCTTGGCTAGGGATTGTCAATGGAGACCGTGGCTCAAACTTCTCAGTCGACAGAGGAGATGTCCAAGCTGAAGGGTGAACGGCGAGTTGTACTATCCTTGGAGCTGTCTGCAAGCCAATGATAAGGTTATTTCAAAGATCGTAGGAAAACAAGCTCACTTTCCAAATGTTTTCTACGTTCTCCTCGTCGGACAACAATCGCCCTCGCCAAATGAGCCTCTGACCCTCCAGACGAGGCTGACCAGGACATGTCCTGAAGATTTCTGACTTGACTTCACGTACAGAAGCTTGGGAGGGGACTGAAACAGTAAAAGAGCGAGAGTATGAGGGTAAATCAACACGGATATCTACTAACGACATGATGGTTACGGGACAGGCTATACAATTAACTGCAACGTGTATGAAGATCACGTGGCTGTCGGAGGAACGACGACAGTGGTCCCGCTATTCGCGCTTCGATGTGAAAGCTCAATCATTTCAATCACGGCTATAGCCTCTTCCCATTTCACCAAAGGTTCTTTGCCCTTCCTGATGGCTTCACCTAGATCACGGAATAATTCGATGTAGCATCCAGCATCTTCTGAAGGCCAACTATTTTGCATTGATAAATGCTTGAGCAAATTGTATTGATAAACAGAGCAGCTTACCTGCTTCTTGTGACGGTTAGATCATCGGCCTCAATTTTTTCAACCGTTCCCCACTGATATTCTGGTTCCACACCAAACTGACTTTCCAGAATCGCCGAAGGAGAGGTTATGACTCTGAGCTGGTCTTCTTGTGCATCAATTCCATACTTCAAATATGTACCCCTCGTGCCGCGGACTATAAATCGTACTTGAGAAGTGCGCACCGACAAGGGATGCGATCGGAGTATAATCGTCAAGGGATACGGCGCCCTGATTCCAGGGTCGTAGTGCATGTAGATTGTGAACTGAGAACGCGAAGACATGATGAGATAATATTCATTATATTTAGTGGCATTCTTACACTATCATCCACCCCCGGATTTCCTACTCCACGCACATTCTGTATAAATGCAGTAATGCGCGCAGGCCGTCCGAACAAGCAAAGCGCCTGGTCGATCAAATGCGACCCAAGATCATACGTTAAGCCGCTTGCGGGCAAAGGATTGTCTTTCCAAGTTCCTTTCAATCCTTTTCGATATCTGTCAAAGCTAGAATGGTGATAAGTAATTATGCAGCTTGAAATGCTGGAGCAACTTACTGTGACTCGATTTCTGTTATGGAGCCCAATGACAGTGGCGCTGTTTCCGGTTGGGTGAGCAAGCGTTTCAAAGCCAAGAAGTCCGAGTCCCATCGACGATTTTGGAATGCGTATAGAACAAGTCCCTTTAATTTAGCCAAGGCGCCAAGTTCCCTTGCCTGCTGTACAGTTGCAGTAACAGGTTTGTCGACTAGAACTAGATATTTTTCAGTCCAGCACGCGTATGAATGGGAACAATTAGACTCACCATGCTTGCCAGCTTCTAAAATAGCTTTAGCAAATTCATAATGTGTATTGTTGGGAGTGCCGATAATGACAAGCTCGATTGCGGGATCATCCAGAACATCTCGTAACGACCTATGGACTTTGACATTCACGCCAAAGCGGTCCTTGACTTTTCCTCCTTCAGACCGTGGGTTGCGTTCTAGAACTGACTGGAGTGTAAAAGTGCCAGGCGAGGCGAGAATGAAAGGAACATGGAATGTTAGGCCAGAAAGGCCTACACCGAGAACGCAGGTGTTAATGGCGTGGAACATAAGAATCTAGCCATAGTAGTATGTAAGCAGTGATGATATATAACATAGCCGGTCGAGCCGGGACGCGTTCTTTTGCATCACGTGACGAAACGATATCGAAAGTTATTTATGGAAATTTCTTGTTCAACTTCGACCACCTCAAGACACCCGTCCGCAACGATGTTTCTCAGGATGAAACGATTTCTTTGGTCTCTACCGGCACTATCAACTTTGGTGGCCGCTCAACTCACGCTCCCAAAACCCGCCTTTCTTCCACCAAATATCTCATCTGGTGCTCAGCCGTCATCTGGAGGATTCCCAAATCCAAAATGGTCTTCTCTACTAGGAACCTTGCTTTACTTTTATGATGAACAACGAAGCGGCGTCCTGCCGTCTACGAACCGTGTACCATGGCGAAATGACAGTTTAATTTATGAAGGCAGAGACGTTGGAGTCGATCTCACAGGTATTTACAGCCTTCCTATGACTCTTTTTCAGCTCAGATATAACAGATGATTCTCAGGTGGTTTTTACGATGCTGGGGGTGGGTACATTGGAATCAATTGTCTTCATCAGACATGGGTGGCTGACAATTCTCGTACTAGATTACTCCAAAGATACTTTCCCTCTGGTGCGTATCACAATTGCTTTCAAGTCTGAACTATGTTAAACCCGATTACAGTCTTTTGCACTTATGTCAATATGTTGGGGAGCAACGGACTTTGGAAAAGGCTATGATCTCGCCAATCAAACATCTTATTTGGACGATACGTTACGATGGGGCCTTGACTGGCTGATGAAGGTATTCAATTTCTGCACGCTGCGAATACACATATACCCATGGCGGTTCCTAGGCTCATCCCAATGACTCCTCTTTGGCTGTAATGGTGGCGGCTCGTAAGTTGGAATCCATAAAAATAGCCAGTTGCCTTTCTGATAGACGTCTTTCTTATCCAAGCGAGCGAACATGACACGTACTGGGGTGGAGATCGCAGTATTCCCTCTCCGCGAAACGTTTATATGATCGATGTTAACCGTCCGGGAACGGATGCGGCAGCTGGAGTAGCAGCAGCCTTCGCAGCATGTTCAAACCTTTATGCCAACCGCGCCTTCGACAGTACAACCTTCAATTCGCCGGCATCCCTAAAAAACGACTCGTACGCGGGAAAACTTTTAACGCACGCCCAACAGCTGTATTCATTTGCAGTCAACGCAACGAACGGCCGCAAAGCCTATCAAAACTCCGTACCTGAAGTTACGTCATCGTACGCCTCCTCAGGATATGGCGACGAACTAGCTATAGCGGCTCTTTTCATGTCCTACGCCACTGGCTCGTCAACCTTGTATCAAGATGCAGAAGCGGCGTATTCGAAGTACAACCTAGCAAGTTCGAACGGCGTCTTCAACTGGGACTCAAAGACGCCTGGATTGGCCGTCCTGTTCTCTCAGGTTCTGCAGGCAAACCCGAACCTTGGAGGCAACTACACTGTCTGGCATCGGCGTGCCGAAGACTATTTTGATAATATTATTGATAATGGATATTTGAATGATGGTCAGCTTTCTTAATTTTTCTTTTTAACATCGAACTCATAATATCGCAGACGGACTGTTGTACTATGACGGGGATTCCGATGAAGCTAGTCTCAACCCTGCCCTCAATGCTGCAATGCTACTCTTGAGATTCGCACCGTTGGCGTCTACTCCCGAGAAGAAAACCAGATATCAAGTGCGTATGTCTGATCCTTGCTCACTTCAAAACTCAGCCTTCATTAGGAATTCGCTAATCGTCAAGTCGATTATGTCCTCGGGAAAAATTCTATGAATGGTGACGATGGCTACTTACTTTGATTTCACTGTCGATTAATGATAATTTGTAGTACCCTACATTGTAGGAGTGAATCCGAATTCACCTAAGAATCCGCATTCTGCCCTGGCCTCGGGTGGATTCGATGTTGCCAAGATAGACACAGATCCTGCGGTGGAGGCCTATGTTCTCTATGGTGCCGTTGTGGGTGGACCTGACAAGCGAGGCAGGTTTTTTGACATCCGCAGCGATTGGCCGCAAACCGAGGTAAAGGTCCAAGCGTTTATTGTGTTGCCAGATTCTTACAGCAGTTCAGGTCGCACTCGACTATAATGCCCCCATGCTTACTCTAACGGCAGCTCGCGTCCTCAACGATACACACGACCCATTCTACACATCACTTCAAGAGGGAGCTTATGACAAAGTTAAACCAAAGGGCAGGCCTTGCGATGCTGCAATCAACGATGGATGCAAGGGTGGTCATCTTGGCAGAAATGCTACAATCGCCCTAGCCGTTTCCATCAGTGTCGTTGGTGCTATTGTCTTGGGGCTTTCTGCTTGGTATCTTATCCGTATCATACGCTCAAGACAAGGGAAGTATTGAGGTTATTGGTTTTTGGTTTTTGGTGTTCGTTCGGATCCATTGTATTCATTTGTATTCCATTGTCTTCTCATGCAGTTTTTACTCGTAGTGTTCTTATGGTGCTTTTAACACGATTTATACCCATGTTTCATGGACAAATCTTGATATTTATTCATACCATTTTTCTCTAATGTCATGACTCATCTGCCTATCCACCTCTTCGTTAGCCTTCGTGGCATAGTGACTGTCTAGCATCAGTAAACCTTTGAATGTATGAAAGTCAATAAACGGCTCAGAATTCACACACAATTAATCACATACCTCTAACACGTACCGCTCCTCCTCTTTCAGACTTTCAAGGTATGAACCAGCCTGAACAGGATCAATTCCCTTGTATTTGACCAAAGCATTCACCAATGCTTCGTAGACGTCAGGTACTGGCCATGTGGGACCACATAGATAAAAAACGCCATTGTCATCATACAGCATCTTCGCTAGAGCCTCCGAGTCTTCTAACATCTTATGCTGAATGTAAACTTTTTTGGGTCCATCGCGAGAAAAGGCAAGCCCAGCTCTTGTGATAACGCCATCCATTATGAAAGCCTCAATCTCCTCTCCATAAAGATACTCGGCCTTTTGGTATCGTGAGCCAAAATAATAATATACCGGACCTATTTCTTCACCCTTCGAGGAAAGCCATGCCAGATGCTGGAGAAAGGCACGGAACGGTGCTGCACCAGTACCGAGACCAGCCATTATGAGAGGCTGTTTCGATTGGGGTGGCAACTAACCCAGAATTTAAACAAACAGATACCAAGTTGACAACAGAAGTAATAACAGACCTTCATCACGCTAGGCTTTATTGAAACCGTGACTTTCTGTCCTATTTTCAACCCGGCAAGGTAACGCGTGCATTGACCGCAACGTGGAGAGCCTACGAAATCGAATAAGATGCCGAAAAGAAACACTCGTTAAAACTTACCAGATGGTGTCACCCAGTCTACAGTTACGACCAGTAAGTCGACACGGTCTCCAACGACACTTTGCGAACTCGCGATACTGTAATGACGGGGTTTGATATCGCCAATCATTACGCATAGTCGCTCGATGCTTGGCCGCGCACTCGGGTACAATCTTAACACATCCGCAAATGTGACAGTATCTTTTTCCAACAACCTCTTAAAAGTTTGCGAACCCTCTGGCGAACCCACGAAACTCAATGCATAACGGTCGATCTGAGTGGTAGCAAACTCAGCAAGGTCGCTATAGAAAGACTTTGGAGGTTTCCCAAACACGTCGATCTGCTGCTGAAGCGCCTGGAATATGGTGCGGGTATGCAACTTGGTATCATCTCCCGGAACTGGAATGGTGATGAGACTACGAGGGTCAACACCGTACCAGTCGCAGAAGTCAATTACCTCCTGCTCGTCATTCCACCCATGGATGCCGAGTGCTTCGCCAATATTATATTTAAGTCCAGTACCTGAGGTATCGAACTCTAGATGGAATACATTCCTGTCGTATTCCAGAGGGGTCAAACGCCTGTTGACCGTACAAGTCACAAGGAATGTTCGATCTTGAATTTCTGGACGAAGGGCCACGTTTTCGTTCGTCGCCGATTCTGGTCCAAACGCCGGAGAGAAAATGAAATGTTTGGCTGCGTCATGCCACGTACTCAAACGAGCTCCATTAACAGCATCTCCTTCCTTTGCCTCGACCACGACGGCGTTAGGTTCAAAACCTTTAAGAGATAGCAAATGAGGGGGTATAATCGTCTCAAATGGAATATCCACAAGCCGGAGGCTTGACCAAGCGTGAGCGTTATACTCCTCCAGCGGGACTCCACCAATAACTTCTGCAAAAGAACTTCTAGCCAGTTGCAGAACAGTCTCCTCCGTACTGGAGTGACCCAAGTACAGACGTAATATTGCAAGCTCGGCCAAAAGATTATGAACCGCATCTCGAATGACGTCTTGAGCACCAATTATCTTGGTGGCAATAGCCTGGACATTAATTAGGTAAACAGAAACACGGCGTTCGCGGATGATGGAAATTTCGCCTGAAGGAACATTAGCCAAAAATTCTTCGGTCGTCCATGACGAGACGATAAGAACTGCTGAACCGGGTTGTGCGTGCTGGAGAAGCGAATGCGTCTTCAGCAGATTCTGATCCAAGATGGCAAGGAAATCCGAATGGCCAACGCTTGGAGAACCGATAGGTAGTAAGAAGGGAATCGGTATTAAGTCGGTATCATTGCGTGAAACGAGCAATCGACTGGCAGTTATCCCTGCCGATTTGGACAGAAGGTCGTGATCCTCCAAAAGACGAGCCTTGACCTTGGTGGACAAAGCGAACAACTGCTGTAGAAAATGAGGAAGGGCAGATAGAGGGGAGGTTGGTGTATTAAACATTAATAATTTTTTTAGTGATTTGGTTGAAGACGAAGCTAGATGCACGCCGGTAAACCTGTGGATGGCATTCAGCAAAGAGTCTCCTCGAGATAAGAATGTTTGCATTTGATCTGGCAGAATGCGATGAGAATGAACAAAAGGTCTGGGTGAGCTGTCCCAAAGAGCACCAAAGACATCGGTATGTAAACTTCCTTGAGTAACTGTGTTTGGTACATCATCAAGGACGTGTACCATCGTAGCCGATGGTGGGACAACAGATTTAAAGGCTGCCTCATCCCAAGGACGGAAGACATTGACAGTGATCACCCCCAACATCGAGCTGCCATTGCTTTTAATATAGGCCTTCGCAGATAAGGCTAATGGTCCGTTGAGAAGGACGACGACCGAAGTTACTTCGCTGCCACCGTCGTATTCAAAGAAGCTGTGACCCGACTGGTCAAAAGCATCCCGAATGGAAAGCGTTGGTTGGTCATATATTTGGAGGGGAGTAATGGAATGCCCAATTTCTCGACAAGTGCTATGATAATCGAAGAAGTGGATAGCGTGGATATCAGTGAGTTTGTATGCGATAGTGGCGAAATCAACTGCTTGTTGCGGTGTAGAAGACAAGAAGATGGCAACGTTGCTAGGGAGAATCGACCAAATATGAGCTAAAGAAGAAAGGGTTGGCGACAGCACCAGATTTTGACCAACGGGCGTCGCAGTTGGCACCTGAACTACGAGTCGACTTTTTGAATCAGCCGGTGGTATATGCAAAAAAGAAGGCGCCATCAAGGCAAGGCCGCTCGGAGTCGTATAAGCCGTAAGGACGTTCCCTTCCGTAACTTCGAGGTCTGTTCTTTGGTGAAGCCATCCGACAAGACTCAGGCCGGCCCCCGCCCTCGTCTGAACGTTTACTGTCCGCGAAGCATCGCTTGTAGTTCTCGCCCACTGGTTTGACAGTGTTCCAAAACCCAATTGCTCTGCAACATCATAAACGTAAATCAAAGAGCTTCGACCTTCTCTTGAACTTATGAATTCGATGACACTGGAAGCCGGCAAACTAGAGTTTTCAAAAGGAAAAATGTCCACTCCTTTCGTGACGGTCGGAGAACCGACGGCAGTCGTTGAAGACGATAGTGGTGTCGAAGAGCCTGAGTCTTTGGTAGACATTCGATTGAGAAAAATATTTTAAATATTGAAGCACGTCGATGGTGAAAAACTTAGGAATGAGCCAATTTGCGTTCAAGATCGCGTCTTCATCACGTGTTTTCTTTCCAAGAGCAGGATGGATTTTTGGAGCGTTTGCACATAAAACGATCACTTGCTATTGTACAAACGATTCTCTAGTACAAAAGTACAAAGTTGGAATATGGATCTTTAATTAAGTGTTGTTCAAGAATCAAGGGCGAATAGTGTTGAAAAGTCGGTCCCCCTATAAGGTACAATCAACAAGACATCGATTCTTCGGCCAATTCAGACATACCGCATCTCCAAGGCCAGGACTGATGATACCATTTCCGATCAACGATGGGTCAACCGCCGCGACCCATATCTAATGAACCATAAGGTGAAGAAAGACAAGCGATAACCAAGAATGGTACCTCTAAATCAGGAAATTCAACACGAATGCGTTCTAATCCAAGTGTAGAGGCCAGAATGCAAAGTAATTTTACACTTTTAACTATAAGGAAGTATATGAGCGATTAAGACACAGAGCCACTTAACAAGGAACACTCACTTTGAATGCCCCATTCGACAATCATCTGAAGTGCCGCACAGGCAGTTCCACCTGTGGCGATTAACGGATCAAGAAGATAAATTTGATCAATAGGTGGATTTGCTGGAAGCTTTGAATAGTCTGTACAAATAGGGTCAGCGCATGAACCTCCAAATCGATGCTTACAAACATTCAACAGGCTGAAGAGTGACCTTATCTCGGTAGAGACCAAGATGATAGACGGGAGCTGCGCTAGATGCTCGTAAGCATCGCAGTTCGCCAAAACAGCCATCGGAAAGTATTGACGTACGGAAACAGTTTCAACTGTGCTTAGATCTTAGTTTGATACTTGGGATGCACATATATATTCAGAGAAGACATACTAAAGAATCAGTCATTCCAAGACCAGCGCGAAGAATCGGAGTGAACCCGATTCTGTTCTTGATCTTGCTTCCAACAAATGGCCCTACAGGGGTTTCCTGGTTCACGACTCATCAAGCAATGGACAGGCATGTTTACCACAGACAGAAAGCCTACTGATTTAAAGTCCTCCACCTCCAAATTCTTGGATGCTTCATACCCCAAGAATAAACTGATTGAAGCCACGCACTGTCAATTGTCCAATTGTAAAGTATTCTCAAACTGCTAGTTGAAACTGAAGATACCTCACGAAATTCCTTTGGACTCGTAGACTTGTCTCTGAGTTTCGAAATCTCCGCATTGATGAGTGGATGGGACAGAACGTTCAGTTTGTTGTCAGCTACCATTGGTCTGATGAAGACGTGAGACAAGGCGTGGAGATCTAATCGGGTATTCATCATTCGGAAATGTATGTAAAGCATTACAGTTAGGGCAACAGAATTACCTCCGTTTATATATACAAGGCGTAAGGACAGTAGTACCTTTAGATATCAGTTTAGTCCATTCCTTTTCTGATTTCGCTCGCCGTGGAACTTTCGTGAATTCGAACAAAATGAAATGTGTGTTGGAGTCATCCTTAAAGAAAATAATTTGACTTGAACTTTTTTGAATTGAGAGGGACTCACTTTTGATTTCAAACGGAATCCGACTGACCCTATCATGGACACAAATTGTTCAATGTCCGTGAAACGGCTCGTAACTTCGGCGATGTGTAGTTGCCCTCTGCACTCCCATGCTTAGAGATCTTGAAAAGAATATGAAGATGTAAATTTACCCTGTCTTTAAAACCCTCCAGGCTTCCCGTAAACATGTCACCCAATTGGTACCCATCAGGCTGAGTGCACATACAACGACGTCAATTATTTGACCTTCACCCGATGAGCTCTCTGCTTCTGTTCCCTCGGATCCTGGCAAAGGAACCTTTGTACAGATATCTGCCTCGACGACAAATTGGTTATCGGACACTAGGTCGAATGATATAACTGAAATTCCCTTTGGCAGAAGTCGTTTGGCAAGAGCTGCATCACCACACCCGAAATCCGCAAGAAAGGTTTTCTGAGAATAAGAAGAAAATTTAGATATGTAATGGTCGGCGGGATTTGTTGGCCACGAAAGGACCTGACGCCTGAATCCAACGTGATACTAGTACTATAAATCCTTTAAGAAACAACAAGGCAGAAAGATTGTCATACCTCCTCAAAAACTTTAGGGTCATCCTGCATCATACGTCGCGTGTCATGGCTGTTAGACAAATATAACTTTTCATTAGTCAGTCTGTGAAAGCAATCGTCTAGTATTCTACGGACGAAAGGATATACAAAAACTCGCCTAAACCGTGCGCCATCTAGACGTTTTCTCATGCTGTTTTGGAGGGCAGTCAAAGATTCCGAGGGATTTCTCGGTTTCTGTCTCCCATCCTTTTTTACCCTTGGTGAACGTGGAAGCGTTGGTGCGCTGCCTTGCCCAGATGAAGACTGTCCAATCCTTTTATGCTTCTTTGTTGAGGACTTGCTCTCATCCTCTCCTTTTAAAGGACCTCCGACCGAGATCTTGCGTTTCTTGGACTCTCGACTAGGTGCGGCAGGAATAGACCAACCAGTGACCTCAAACAACGCCATCGAATTGGACTTGAGGAAAAAGATAACCGTGACGGATGTATGTCAGATTCGGACCGGACTCGGACTTTTTACACAATCTTCCGTTTCTTCTTTGCATTGGTCTAAGACATGTTCCCCGCCACTTACATAAAATATAACTAAGAAGGTGCACGGATGCAACCTCGTGTCAAACTCTGGTACTTATATTCTTCCCTTACATAAGTAATCTGTCTTTGTCTTGTGCTAACGACTCAACGACTTGTTAAGCGCCCGTCGACAGTTCCCCTCTTTTGCATTCGATGGCCCATTCGAAGGTATCCTCTCAAGGTGAAGATATGTTATCAGAGTCTTCTGTAAGTTATGACATTACGGCGATCGCGTTCTCGCTGATTTTCCTAGTGCTTTGATGAGTGGCAGCTTTTAGAAGACTCGGACTCGTCCAGTAACGAAGACGTTAGTCCTGGGGATACGATACCTAGACATGATCTCGTCACAGCGCCTTTGATGACGCGCGAGGCATATCTGCGCATAAACAGCGATAACAGAGCCGCTCAATATGGAGTTATCGGCAAGGCGCTAAGCATTCAGTGCGCATAATTTTCTTTCATCACCAACTATTTTTAAATCATTGTGTAGTCTTAGGGAAAGCGTTGAAGTTCCAGATGATCAGAGATTATATCTCAACACTGTAAATGTCGTCTATCCATGTCGATACTTAATTCTGATGTTTTTTTCATGTCAAGAACTCCCCCTTCTCTGCAATTGTTTGTGGCGTGCAAGGTGTGTCGCTTATACTGACTTAACGAGTTGAAGTATGACGACGGGCCTTCCGACAGGTTCCGGCAAGTCGCATACCGTCTCGACTATGCTTGAGAACATGTTGATACCAGGCTTTTCGGCAATCGGTTCTCTGGCGAAACCTCTCGCTGGTCTTGTCTTGCATTATGGTGAAGGTGGGGCCAATGGTACGCCGAACGAAACTGCATGGCTTGCTTCTTCCGTCTCGTCGCACGTTACTGGCCCACCTGTACGTGTCTTCGTGTCTCGTTCGTCTTTGCATACCATGCGCACGGTGTACGCTCCCTTGGGAGAGAGGGTAACAGTAGAACCATTATTCTTCCAGAGCTCAGAACTTGATGCTGCTGCTATCCTATCCATGATGGCAGTTGGGTCCTCTGATGCAACCCCTCTTTACGTGCAGATTATATTGGTAAATATTGTTGGTGCTGTTCTGAAGTCTAACTGATATCATCATAGTCTATCTTACGTGATCTTGGCGAAAATTATTCATACATGGCGTTCATGAACAAGCTGAATGTTTCCAAACAGAATTTCAACCCAGCTCAATTGACAGGTCTTGAGCAACGCCTGTCCTTACTCAACTCATTTCTTGAACCGACGGCACAGAAGACGTCTTCATCTAGTAGGACAAAGAAAACACTTTCCAACTCTGACATGCGCTTCAAGGAAGGACAACTGACAATCATCGACTTGTCGGACCCTTTCCTAGATACAGGTTCAGCCTGCTCCCTTTTCGAGATCATCGTGCGTTTGTTTGTGCGTGCAGATGTTTGGACAGGCAAAGTGCTTGTGGTAGACGAAGCTCATAAGGTTTGTGGCCCTTCTCTTTCACTTTGTCTTAAACTGATGGTCGCACAGTATCTCTCATCTGAAAAGTGGTCCAGTGGCCTTACCAAATCACTCTTGAGCCTCATTAGGCAGCAACGTCATCTCGCTATGAGGGTCATAATCAGCACCCAGGGTAAGTTTTTCACACCAGAAATAATCAACGAAACTCATATACGTTTGTTTTATGCAGAACCGACAGTTGTTCCACCAGTATTGCTTGATTTGTGTTCTGTCACTGTTCTTCATCGTTTCTCTTCCCCAAGTTGGTGGGACCACCTAAAACATCATGTACCAACCGACTTTTCGGATACAGATGCATTCGATAAAGTTGTTAGACTCAAGGTCAGGGTTTTTCTTTCCTTCCTTGCATCTATTTATTCGAGCTAGACTGGTCAAGCAATCGTGTTGGCTCCATTGGGCATTGGGCTTTTCGCTGCAGCGGGGGACAAAAACAAAGCTGACAGCAAAACTGTCAAAGTCAAGGACAAGGTGCTTTCTCACTTTGGCCGACGATATGTGATTATGAAAACCCGCAAGAGAGTGACAGCAGATGGAGGAGCTTCAGTCCTTGTGATTGATTCATGAGTTGATTCAGATACTCGATGTTGAAAGCACTCTTTAAATTTAATTTGTTATTTTTTTTTTGCTTACACGCATGTTGTGTTCATGCATAGAATGTTTCCATTGCTATTATGCAGTCCGCGATCTAATATCTACTTCTTGGCACAATGTAGTATATTTAGAGTTCTTAAGACAGACATGCATGTTTCAGTCAACAAGCCAGCCGTCCTCCTTCGCTCTATTAACAACGCCATCCCAATCTTCCGAGTCCCTCTCCCATTCCACGACACTGACAATCTCGTCCTTCCCACTACGCATATCATTGTATAGATGAGGGAATAACGCCCCTTTCAAACCTTGTCATATAACTTAATAACCTGTTCAATCATAACATACCTCCTGTTGCTCCTGGCACACAGCTACCCTCCTCCCACTTGATGTCCTTCTCAACTTTCTTATACTCGATCTTCAACAAATAAACCCTAGTTTCATCTGCGAACACAAGCCGTAATGTGCCAAGGATTTGTTTCGCTGTTGACAAATGAATAAAACCATGTTCCTTGTCGAGATCGCTCGGAGATAAACTACAAGGAAGTGGTGAGGGAGGCGGTGAAGACAAAGGCACAATTTTATAAACAAAGTTTACAGACATCTCATTCGTCCAGGCAATGGATGTTGCGAGATATATTTCTCGGCAGAGCGGTTAGGTTAAGTTTTGTATAGTCTTGGTATATACAATCGTTTAATAATCCGATGCCTTCCTTTTGCGCCACATTGCTGCGACTCGATCTTTCAGTGGAATACTCTGCCCTTTGAACTTCCATATAATAGAGAAAGTGTACAAAGTCAAAACGACTACTGTTGAGAGCACAACAAATACACCAAGGATTGTCCAAACTGAAATCCTAGAAGTTTCGTTTCTGCTGATACCATCTATCGCATGCAGAATTAGAGTTATGCTGAAACAGAGAATAGCCCAGACCAGGAGAGTGGGTGGAAGGCTGAGTAATACTGAATGACCGTAGAGACCGAAAGCACTGCGCTGAGCATTGTGCATGTAGGTGAACTACATATGAATGAACGTT
>Ga0307514_10001440_pt1 | contig 29159 bp, 39 predicted proteins | sample 16_EM_MG_FD_203088 | JGI IMG/M metagenome (GOLD analysis project Ga0307514, IMG submission 203088) | Populus trichocarpa ectomycorrhiza microbial communities from riparian zone in the Pacific Northwest, United States - 16_EM | ecosystem: Host-associated > Plants > Roots > Unclassified | place... | reverse complement strand
GAGTTCCAAAGAAACTTCCACGTCTCATCTCCCCACGTCGTTTACTTCACCACCACTTCTTCCAGGTATTCTTCAATCCCTCCAAGAAATTCTTGGCGCGGACGCGAAACCTACGGCTATACAATCTCTGTCTATCAAGTATGTTCTTCCAGCCACGCAAAACGGGCACAAGAATCCTTCGGAGAACTGGGGCCAATTTCTCCTCGCGTCTGAGACGGGCTCAGGAAAGTCGATCGCATACCTTCTTCCCATGTTGCAGGGGATAAAACATTCCGAACACAAGAGGGAATCCTCTTCTTCTACCACCTCTCCCGTTGCTTCTCGTACCACTCGACGCCATGCACCACGCGGCCTCGTGCTCGCACCTACACACGAACTCTCCCGTCAGCTGTCATCGTTCGCCAAGTCGCTCGTGCATACCGTCAAGCTCAGGGTGATGTGCGCCAGCCAGGCAAATGTGAAGAGTGGGAGTGGGAAGGAAAAATGGGGTGTTTCATCGAGAAGAATGGCGAGGGTTATGGAAGAGGTACAAGAGGGGGGAGAGGAAGGCGCAACACGGTCCGAGATGGGAAAGCTCCCTCATCCGGTGGACTTGGTGGTAGGCACGCCCATGAAATTGTTAGACATGGTTCGTGGAAGAGGCTGGGATCGGGAGTCGGCTGAAGAAGTTGACGAGCTGGCTGACCAACAAGAAACGCAAGAGCCGAGAACACGTCGACGAGGACGAGACTTTTCTCCAAATGCGGTATTCGGCACCAACGGAGGCTCGTCCTCTCTAGATCTCTCAAAAATCGAGTGGGTCGTCGTTGACGAAGCGGATGTGCTCTTTGGTATGGTTGTCTTTTTCTCTCAATTTCTCATAATTTATTCAATGGCTCTAGACCCAGATTTTCAAGCGACAACACGACTCCTCTTAGCCGATATTAGTGTTGCACGCGGGCATCCTGTTCCTTTATTATCCATTCCCGAACTCGAACGCAATGTTGATCCCCACGAGGACAAAGATGTCGCTCCTCCCACACCAGTTGCCTACCCTTTTCACCTCCTCTTCACCAGCGCGACCATCCCTACCTCGCTCAACGCCTACCTTGAAAAGTATCATCCAACGCTCATCCGACTCGCCTCACCCGCCTTGCATCGCCTACCAAAGTCGCTTCAGGTGGAACATGTTCCCTGGTCAGGAGGAAACAAATTTGCAGATGTGTTGAGGCGGATGAAGAAAGTTTGGGCGGAAGATTTTGGAAGGGTTCATGGTGGGAAGCTGTCGAAGATTTTGGTGTTTTGTAATAAGAGTATGAAAGTCGAGGAGCTGTGTGAGTACTTTGAGACTCAGGGAGTGAAGAGCGTTGCGATGGCGAGTGCAAGCGTGCATCGGCGGAGGGGGTCGAATAAGCACCTTGCTGGATTTCTGAAGGCACACATGCAGGAGGCCAGGTCTGAATCTGATATGCCGTCAAACATGAAGAAGACAGAGACGAGCGGGAATGTCCAAACGGATCCCCATGTTCTTGTCACGACGTCACTCCTCTCGCGAGGCCTTGATTTCTCGCCTGAGATCAAGCATGTATTTATCGTCGACGAGCCGAGAAACATGATTGATTTTTTGCATCGGGCAGGACGATCTGGGAGGGCGGGACAGAGTGGGAAAGTGGTTGTGTTTGGGAAGATGAAAGGGCGGGGGAGTGAGCGGGGGAGGGAAGTCAAGAGACGTGTTGGGCTGCTTGTAGGATGATTTTTGCCATCAACTTGGATGCGGAACTATCTCTTGGGTTACATACCTCTCACTTAGATTTACAGCCCTCCCAATCAAACAGATAAAAATATTCTATGCAAATTACAGTAATAAGGACATGACTGTGGCATAGCGTGTCCACAGCGTTTGGGATTACTTGATGTGCGAACTACTTTTTTCTGGAGAGAGATGGTGATCCAAGTTGATCTACCTTCATAAACGGTTGTGAGTAATGGAGGTTCGAGAGGGCGGACGAGTCAACCATGAAATCACGATCTGTGTACATGTGAAGCAGAGCATCCCACTCAAGTTGGACAGCGTTAGAGTTGACATAAGCCCTTTACCTAGTCTGTCGTCCATTGGAACACCTAAATCCTTGATCTGGTCTTCCAAATGACCTTCTCGTATGTCAATTTTCACGTATTCACAACTCATCACTGATGTTCACCACCCGTTCGAGCGGACAGTTTCCGTTCAAGTGAAGCGTGGCTCGCATCCGCTACCAAAGAGTCAGTCCCTCATTTTTTACAAATAATGCGGGGACTTGCATACTTTACGTGCTTTCCCCTTCATCTTCCGTCGGTCTTTCTGCTACTGTCACGATCGTGTTCTGACCTCATTCAAGGCATTCTAAAGCAGACACGTTTCCCATTGGAAGTGAATGTTTATATGCATACCTGTGCGAACCTGGGTAAAGCCATCGGTTCCAGAACCATGTTTCGCAAGTATAGTTTCATTGCGAATATATGTTGGAAGTGGGGCACGATTCGGATCGGAGAGGACGACGTGTGCGTAGTTCTCGAAAACCATTCTGCGGAAGAGATGGATAAGCCAGGTTCAGAGTCGCAGCGACAAAAAATGTCGAGATTCTCAGAACATGTTCTACGCTCATCGACGAAACTTTTGGAACCGTAATCCAGATTTCGAAAGATCCGAAAGTACATTCGAGAAATTGGTTGCAAAATTAGAGGGGGGGAAATTACGACGACCTTATTAACAGTGCCAAGTGACGGAGTGGTAATTTCATGTCGAAGCTGACGGCATGGCAGAGAAATGAATCGCTCCAACGTGGCCATTCGTGTCGCGGAGGATTGGTCATCTGTACCTACGTTTTCCCCCATGCGAACGCTACCATTGCTCAGCTGGAGCCGCACGTTGTGCCCAAAACATACCAACATTTTGCACCGTCGAAAGTCATGACAGAGTTGGCTTTAGATACCCAACGCGCTTGTCAAGTCCCCTTTTTTCCTCTCGGATCGGTGGATGTCTGCTGGGGATCTGAGGAGTTAGCCAAGAGCACTCGGACTTTCCTTGCCGCTGATTTTGCGAACAAATTTATGTTCAATAGCGACTTGTGTTGGTGATACACAAATGGAGATAATTCTAAAATCTCAGGCTCCTAAAAGTCGGGCTCATCGAGCGAGACGAGCGGCTGCTTTTAGGAGCCTGATATATAACGAAAAAAATAAAATAACAAAGGACGCTGAAGATGGAAACATCCGGAGCTTAACAACTTAACAATCATATAAGTATACAATGTGGCAACCTTCCAGAATGCTAGGAACAAATAAGTCTTGCTCTTTTTGAGGCGTGCGACTAGTTAGATTTATTGTTTCAAGATTTCTCAATCACTTACAAGATCCCCGGCTTCAAGTTGACAACAAAGTCGTGCGGGATCAAAGCCAATTTTTTTTTGCTTGAACCGTCAGCGACCGACGTTACCGGTCAATATAGGGCATTCAACTAGTAGTTGGTAACAGCAGTTAACCGAATGATAATTCTTTGTGAGGCCACTCGGCGCCATCTCTTAGTGGTAGTAACATAGTACAAGTATCGCATAACATCATTAACATGACATGTCTGAAAAACCTAAGCTGAAAGAATCGCAATTAACTTCCGTGAACTCTGACAGCTAAATGAAAGCGGCTGACAAAGCCACCGGAGAGCAACAGAAGTACTAAGTCTCGATGTTCGTCAACAAGAGTGAATGAGAAGCCGGCGGTACATTTGTGTTCTTTCTCGTAACTGGACCCACTTCCAGACAAGATTCTCGTCACAAACTCCCGCGAATCAGTAGGCGATAGCTAAGATTTCTTGGTTTTTTTCTCCCTTTGTTATGTCACCAAAGGGTGCATATGTTGACCTGAGGGATGGGTGAAAAACCGTTTCTTGAAGTTCGGTGAATTCCGAGGAATTGTAATTTTGAAAGTACCTCACGACAGACGAGATTCTTCAGGTAGATTCCGTAGAGAAACCAAATTGTCGCGATGACGGAACTTGATCTGACGGTGCTGTCGAGCAATATATCTCATCGTCCCAGACAAAGTTAGCCTTTTTAACAACTCGGGGGCAGCAACCTGCGACCACGAGAAAGGAAATGAATGTCTGATTTGGTATGAAAGCCAAGAGCTCGAGTAGACCTCAGCTATCAGCAATAACTTGGTATTAGTATTGTAAAGCAAATCCAAATCTACGCTGAGGCTTGTGAGTGTACTCTGAACAGCAGGCTTCTTTTGATATTAGGCTGGCTGCCTGAAGGTCGGGGACTCGTTGTGATTGTGCCTTGTGTTGTGTGTTAACCTGTGGGAAAGAAAGCTCTTACACATAATGAGCCACTGTTCGCGGGCAAAGATCAAATCTTATCTCCATTTGACCTGCTTAGGAGACCTTGTTCTGGAAATCATCAGAGAATTGCAGTTCAGGTTCGAAATGATGGGATGACGGTTTGCGCCACAGATCATATAGCCCGACTGACATTATATTCCGTGAACTTGTTGAAGGGTCAGAGAGGGTCAGAGTAGAATAAAAACCTGCCGCGGAGATCGAAAATACACCGAAAATGGAGATTTTCCGGCCCGATCCTGGAGTTTTCCTCAAAATTTTGTTGTTTCCTCCGTCTCAGTGACTTCGGCTTCTGTACCATCGGAATTCGTTGACTAGTATGAAAAGACTTCTGTACGATGTGCTAGAAATATAGCAACGATCTTCTGTTGTTGTTATGAATTGTTTAGCGGCGAAATCGAAATCGAGGGTCCAACTCTCCTTTTCCAAAAGCGTCTCGATCACCACCATTGTATCTGGGGCCTCGGCGCCCAACTTGAACATACATCAGACTGCCAGAGCCAAAAAAGGCCCCACGGATGAAATTTAATTGAACTGACCCAAACTGGATTTTTTTTTACATAGGCTCTCTTCTTCGAACGGCCAATATAACCCAGAACGCTACCACCACGCTTGCATGTACTGTTCCTCATGTCCTACGCTAGTCATCCTACTCAACTGCCGCTATACCGCCAAGATGATCTAACACTTGGGCAGTTTGCAGTTTCATATCCTCCTGTTCCAGATTACTCCCAGCCGAACAGGTTTTCAGATTCTGCCGCTGAGGAGCCGCATACCTCTAGCCATCCCTCGGTCCCTCCACGTCGTCTATTCTCTCGGCAGAGTGACGAGGCGAATCTTAGACCTCTGAACCCCCTGCTCCTGGGTTCCCACTATCAGGTTTACCAATCATCACGGTCGTTTACGAATGTCCCAGCTTATCAGTGGCCGCATGACCAACCACCCCCTCATAATTGGCACCCACATCATCAATCAGTTCCCCTTTCTTTGAAGCCCAATCAAGGACAAGTCTCTTTCCCCACAGCCCTCCCTGCCCGCCTTTCACCTCTCCCAGTTCATAATCAACAATTTCCCGTAAAGAGAGCGAATCCTAATAATGGATTTTGCAATCGTCAAGTAGTTTCTGATTTCACAGACCCCATTATTGGCCTTCCTCGCACTCCGGAGCACCCTAGATTACGAACCGCTCAAGCATGTGAGAAATGTCGCACAAGGAAAGCGAAAGTACGGTGTGATCCCCCCATAATCCGCTTTCGACCATGATTTGACACTTTTTAATTAGTGCAGCGGCGAACATCCATCATGCAAACGTTGTGTGACTCGCGGACTGGTTTGCGAATATGCCAAAGAAGGGCGGGTACGGGGTCCTAATAAGCCCAAAACCAAATCGACTAGTAGCCCCGGTCTGAACAAGGCGGCTGTCTACACCGACAACGATCGAAACGACTACGGCGGTCGGCCTATCTCTCGACCACGCACATCGAGTGTGAACAGCAGCACGGGTTCTTCTGGCTACACTGATTTTTCTACCACAGTCCGGCGTGGAGGCTTGACGACGGCCATGGCGGATTTTACTGTGCCACCGAGTGCAGGCAACAATCTTGAACTCTCCAGACAGAAATCTTCGTCTGTAGACGTTCAACCATCCCCTCAGTCTAGTCACTGCGACCCTCATGAATCCGTTTCGACACTGTTCAGACGTCCGAACTCTGACTCGTCCACATGTAGCAGCACAAATATAGTGGACAGCGCTTGTTTATTCATACCACAGGAGGAAACGCAAAGCGAGTGTTTCGATTACCGGCGAGGCAGCCGCGAGGTGGGTGGTTGCTTCAAAATAAACTGGTCCTGCTTCCTACCTCTGTAAACAGGCAATACCATCACACTACGATCTGCAAGGAAATGCTTTGCCGATGCCAACTAATTGTCATGATATTGGGTTTCCTTCAGAGTCACCGATATGTTTGACACGAAGATCGACAACTCCTCAAGCTCTGGCACGAAAAGGCCACTCATCATTTCGGATGTTGCAGTCGCAGCTCATGTCACCGTTGGAATTTCGTCACAACGACACCGCCAATAGACAGGAGTATATGTTCCCTCAATCTAGGTGCCTTGAAAATCTACCAGGCTTTCAGCAGGAGGACATTGGTTCAAGGTTTCACGAGTATGTGTCATTTCGTTACACTCTGTTATACTCCCACTAAAACCCCGGAGGAGTCGTAGTTCCCTCTCGATGTCGAATTTGAACTCCGCTACGTACACCAGTCTTGGTACGACAGTCTCACAGCTTCCAGAGGACAAATTCAATCGGATCAAAGGGTCAGATCTCCACTTCGAGGCTGCTTTGACGCCATCCTCGGCTTCGCATTATCCAACACCTGAACCGAGACTCGGGGATCTTACTTCATTTTAGAACTCGAACAGAATACCAGCCATGGACGCACCTCTTCCAAGGGTGCGTCGGTCTGTTATAATGCTATGGCTCCAAGAAATAGTGCGTCTGCAGGACCAGTTTACGCTCTCCGATGGCTATAGCTTTCGCTTTTTCTCTGCATCTTCTATTTCGCGTTTCTCCATCGTTTGATAACCTTTCAATGCCTGTATCATACTTTCCTCTTCGTCACTTCTCTTGTTCAGTCGTCTCTGTTTGGGTACGTAATTAGGATTGAGGGGGACACAATCAATTGAAGAGTGTCAACCGTTCATGCTCGTAACTTAACTCATTATCCATTAGATGGTTAGAGATTTTGTCTAATTGCTTTGTGCCCAATTCTTTATGGAAATAACTCCAAACAGACGCAGTCCACGTTTTGGGTGTGGCGGATTTGTAGCGCAGCAGTGCCGTTCTGTTTCCAAATTCCACACAAATTTGTGGGAGGAAATTTTACGTGTCAAGAAGCAATAAACCTTCTGAGTTGTCCGAATAAAATCGAGACGCATTGCGCCACAGACGATACGATGATAGATTTCATTCCGAGTCAGCCACGTGAGGTGAAAAGGTCTCGCTTCCATAACGGGTCGCAAGATCGAGATTCGAGCAGGCGGCCGTAGTAGTTATACCAGGAAAACCAGCCGAATGAATAAAACACCAAACATTTTCCAAATGTGTATTATTTGCTAGATTTGCTCTTCCATTCTTGTGATCGCAGACAAGGGTATGGACATTTTTGGGGATATCCCTTAACGAACCAGCCCGAGCCGAGTCGGATAGGCTTTTTTTTTTCTGTGAAGAAAGAGAAAGATGACATTCTCTGGGTTCTAGCACCGGCGGAACGAGCATGTCGTGTTGTAGGGAACCCCCGATCAAATTCTCTGCAGAAAGTTCATGTTGCAATACACATTTGAGCAAGTTTTTCAGAGAAACTGTTTTTGGATCTTATCTTATCCAAGTATATATGTTAAACACGTGAAAACTCGATTGGCGAGCGCTGGTTTTCCTGCTCACCGAAACGCGAGATATTCATATCTACAGTTGGACGCGTTTTGACAAGGATACCTTCTTAAAACACAATGGATGGCTTGTCAGAAGCGCTGCTTCCACAACCGCCGAGTTATGGCAAGAAGAAGCATTATGATATGCATCAGGTTTTAGGAACGGGTACCTTTGGCAAAGTGATAGTAAGTTGTTGATTAGGGCGTCTTGGCAAGGCACTGACGTATCATCGCCCTGCGCCGCATCGCGTCTATGTGTTTTCGTTTCTATAGCGGGCGACATGGCATGTTCCCGTCGACCAACTTGCTACAGCGGAGCGGGGAGCGGTTGCTGACGATGGTACTCCTGGTCCTACGTTAAAACCTTCCAGGTCGAATTTAACTTTCGCTTCCTCACTCCGTCTTCGTTCGCGCTCGCCTTCGCCCAATCCGACACACAACACTCTTAGTAGAATAACGAAAGACGTCGCTTTGAAAGTCATCCCGAAGAAGAAAGTCAAAGGTAATGAAGCTAGTGTATGGGGTGAGATGGACGTACTCAAGGGCTTAGATCATCCCAACATCGTGTGTATTCCTTGTGATTACCGTCATGAATAATCTCTAATAATTTCTTCAGGTCAAGTTTTACGAGTGGTTTGAATCTAGAACGAAATATTATCTTACATTCGAACTTGCCACTGGTGGAGAGCTTTTCGAACGCATATTGCAGAAAGGAAAGTTCACCGAAGAAGACGCGGTTACTGTGGTTAGGTGAGGCCTGCAAAAAATCCTTCTTACTGCTTAACGTTACCGTCATCTTTAGATCGATCCTCAAAGGAGTGAAATACCTTCACGATAATGACATTGTTCATAGGGACCTTAAGTATATTTGTTGTTCGCCTTGTTTACGGAAATGGGCTGACTTTCGGTTTTAGGCCAGAAAATATTTTGTACAGAAATGCAGATACTCAGAGTGACATTGTGATTGCCGACTTTGGGATGTAAGTATGCTTAACTTCCAGTTTTTTTGCCTATATATCCACATATCCAGTGCAAAACACTTGCATTCCCCAGATGAACAACTTCATTCGTTAGCTGGCAGCTTTGGATATGTTGCGCCCGAGGTGTTGAAGAAAGCTGGTCACGGGAAGGCGGTAGATATTTGGGCCATCGGGTACGTTGACCATTTGTCTTGTATGATTTCCTAGCAATAATCTCGATCCAGCATTATCACCTATGTCTTACTGTGTGGATATTCTCCTTTCCGGTCTGATGATATAAGTGTCCTCGTCAAAGAAACTACTCAAGCTCGCATTGAGTTTCATGAGCGTTACTGGAAAAACGTATCTGAAACAGGTAAGTTCTTTGCCCCCCGACTGAGGTTTTATCTGATGCTTTTTTCGTTCCCTAGCTAAGAATTTTATTAAATCCCTCCTCAACCCTGATCCAGTTGCTCGTCCAACTGCTACACAAGCCTTGCAAGACTCTGTTAGTATCCAACACGTTTCCTTGCATCTCAATGGGCTCACTTTATCACCCTTGACAGTGGCTGACTACACACGAGCCATCTATTGAATACGATCTATCACGCGGTCTGCGCGAGCATTTTGATCCCAAAGCTCGCTGGCGTTCTGCCATCACCTCTGCTCGTGCATTACATCGGTTCAACTCCTTCAGATCAGCCAACCGCTCTGACAAGTCGAGTCCAAACGACAATAACACGCCGACTACTGAGCGGTTGAATTACGACGATACGTCCGATGACGAGCTTGTACCAAGAGCGACTGGGAGGGAAGACAAAGCAGAGGACGATCTGAGTCTCAATGACTTTGTGAAGGTTACGGTACCTGATGATGAATCTGAGGGTAGGGAAGACGAAAAAACAGTCTTAGCGAAGTCAAACAAGGGAGATGCAAAAGAGTCAGAGTCAGAAAGTGAGGCGAAACCACCACCAGATTATACTGAAACACTTGATCCGGCGAAAGGACGTTCCAGGGAAGTGAAAAGGAAGGAAGTAGAACAAAGGGATGTTGTCGTGCTTGCAGAGGGTGCCCCATTGCATGACGAACCCGAGTCAAGCCCCAAGTCGAAAAACGATCAAGAATCCGACTTTCCTATTCGCATGCCGGGCTCATATGATGCTTCTGAACCTTCGCTTTTAACACAGGGACAACGTCAACAACAACAACAGAATGTTCGTCGGTTTCCTCGAGGGCCATCAGTCGGTTGGATGGATTTATTTAAGAGGCTTCAGACTCAATTGGTCGGTCGAGAATCATAGGATGTATCTATAGCTGTATGTAATGTATTTTCTACTACTGTTTGTATCTCGTCTACATTCCTTTCAGATGTTCATCTTACCTCGTTTCTCTCTCCAATCTCGACGTGGAAAAAAAATCTGAGGAAAGTTGAGCTTGGAATCAGCTCCCTGTACTTGGAGTTTACATAAAATGATTTTACATCACAGACGCGAGGACGAAATCTATCTACTGCATCACCGTTCTCAATGTCGCCTGATACTTTGCAGACTCCAAAACGAATCCTCGTTATTGGGGCCGGTCCTGCAGGACTCGTGAGCCTTCGAAACCTAAATGAGCGAGGAAAATTCGAACATGTAGAACTTTGGGAAAGACGAAACGACGTCGGGGGAGCATGGTAATCAATTTTAGCCTATGCTGATAAAGAACTGTTTATTTTCCAGTTGATATTCAGGTGTCTAGATGAACCAATTGCAGATGCGTCCTTGAGTCCTAGATGGCCTTCACCCGCATACAAAGGTCTTATTGGGAACGTCCTCCCCCAGTTTCTCAGCTTTTCCGAATTCCCCTTCCCTGAACCTCCTTCCAGCCCTCACCAACCTTTCCCTTCACTAGTCGAGACTTACGCTTACCTGCGTTCATTTGCAGAAATGTATCTCAAGGACCGACGAATCAAGTTGAATCGAGAGATTGTGAGAGTTCTTGAGCTTGATTCGGGGGAAGGCTGGTCGGTCTCTTACAAAGATTGGAATGATAGTGGAAAGGTGGTACAGGAGGTTTGGGACGCCGTTGTTGTGGCAGTTGGTTTTTATGATAACCCTGTGTGGCCGGATACTGTGGGCCTTGAATCGTTGAAAAAGAACGGCCTGGCGAAGCACGCCAGGTGGTATAAGGCTACGAGGGAAAAGTAAGCGGGCCATTGCATATATATATATAACGAAGTCAATTCTGATCTAAATCTAGAAGTTACTGGTGATAGGAAATGCAAATTCGTCAAACGACATAGCCGCTCAGTTGTCGCTGGTTTCTGATGGGCCAGTGTATCAAACTTCATCATACATCCCGCGTTCCCAGGCTTCCTTAGCCTTGCTAGTGAGCACATAAAGATGGTTGGACCCATTTCCGAATACATATCAAAAGGCGACAAATTCGATGTCGTCCTCACGGATGGCACAACCCTGTGCGACTTTGCAATTGATCACGTTCATTGTGGAACGGGCTACAGACCTCTTCCTGAATTCATCCAAGTTCTAAATGCAGAACGGAAGCACACCCCTTTCACTTCTAAGGAAGTCGTTCCATGGCGAGTGCCGGCATTGCATCGACTCATCATGTACGCTTACAACCCGTCCTTGGCATTCATTGGTGCTCCCGTGGTTTACACGCCCTTTACAGTTGCGGACGTTGGTAGCACATGGCTAAGTCTGGCATGGCGGGGCGAAGTACCCTATCCAGATACCCATGAAGGAAGGCTTGCGTACGAGAAGGAAAGACTGGAAGTCATAGAAAAGCGTCGTTCGGAGTTGGACAATCCCTCGTCCTTGATGGTATTTAATGTAATGGGACAAGATGAACAAAATTACGCGGCCAGCTTTAGAGAAGATGTCGTCAAGGCAAGGCCTGGCCTAGACAAACTTCTACCTGTTTGGAATGATGAGAAGACACTAGAACGAGAAACCATGTTCAAGACAAAGCGTTGCGCACTTGAATATGCCCGGGATAACCCCAGTGGTGTATAATAATTCTATTCAGAAGAAGCTGGATCGAAAGTAGATCTTTGCAGCTTGATCCACTGAAACTCGCCAGCCGGCGATTTCATGGAATTTTGCTTAGATCCACACAAGACGTTTACACTCAAAATTGCCAATTGATTTCGGAAAAAATAACTATTCGGTTGTTTTCCATTCTGAACCATATTTCAGCTCACTTTCACGAAGAAGTACAGATATGCCAATTTTTTAAGTTCTTCAACACTGCTCCCTTCTGCATTGACAACCTTTTCGTCATTGAACAAAATCCAGTTGCCCTCTGCACCTTTGCGAATGTGCGCTACGTAATGCCCAGAGTGGACTGACGGACCTTTGTGAGAGATAAAAGCAATGAGCTTGTATTCTGTGGGCACGTTCGTGAAACCCGGTAATGCAGGAGCGGTGGTGGGCGAAGGATCAGTAGCAGCGGGTGCAGAATTATCGCCCGTATCGTCCGGATGACTGAACAGCCATTCAACCGCTCGTTGGAGGTCACCACCCTACGCACCATTGATAATTACTCATGTTGGGAGTGCAAAAATTTACTTACAGTCTCCCGTACCGCTTTCCTGGCCTGAGAAGCTGTGAATCCCATATCAGCAAGCAATGTTATCTGGTTAGGATCGGGTTCGGGAGTGTTGCCGCCTCCAGTAGAAAGATTAAGAGGTGAATCGATATCTGGATCATCCATATGCGCGAATAACCACTCCATTGCAGCTCCGGAATCACTATTCCCTGTCGCAAGCAACGCTTTTTGACATCTGATGATGGGGAATCCCATCCCTTCTAGCTGTTCCATCGCAGACGCGTTGAATTCGGGAAGGGAAGGCGCATCGTTGGGCCCATCCGTTAATTGAACTTCCCCTGGCTGAATACCCCGCCCTATATGTGACTGCGAAAATGATAGAGTGTCGTTTTCTTCAAGGATAACAGGAATATCTAGAGCACAGGTTAGCATTTGGACGTGGGAAGCGGACTACGAGAAATGGCCAACCAAGTTTCGTAGGTACCCAGTTCACCAATTGAAATTTCTTTGCGTGAACTACAAGGACTGAGGGCAGAGATGCAAATCTTGTTTGTCTAAAAGTCATGACTGAGCATGCATAGAAACTAAGACAATGAAGTAGAACCCACTTGGCGGCAATGACAATCTTCTTGCAATTGGGACAAGAATATTCCAGCGCCTCCTTACCCAATATACCATCTATACATTCTGATAACCGGACACTCTCATAAACAGGTTTTCCGTCGTTATCTTTGCCTTTCTCCTGGACTGGGATAGCAACAGAAAGAATGTCGGGAGTATCAATCCGATATCTGACTCTATCACAAGAGGTACACTGCAGGCGTTGTTCGCTGGCATATGTGAATATTTTTGTCGGATCTGTCAAGATGAAGAATGGTCGCGTCACGTCATTATATAAAAGACACATTGGACCGTCTACCTTGTTCAGCCCTATCTTTGTGCTTTTGACCATCCCTCCTTAACAACGTAATCAAGTGAGTGAGTAATTCTTCTGCGTCTTGCTGTTTCATCGTTGCAAACTCGTCATGACCCTTTCCAACCATGGCTTTAAATCCCATCGGCTTGAGACCTGTCTGAAAAACTGGCGCAGGAGACGGGTGTCGTAAGCTATCATCCAATGCCGTGGGAGGCTCTATTTGTTGCAGTCCAAGAGTGTATGGCGATGGAAGTACATTCGCTGGATAGGAGTACCGTCCGCTCAACAATCCATCAGCAATTTTGCGCATTTGACATTCCACACAATCAGCGGGTAAAGGAACTGTACAGGCCTCAGCATGGTTCACGGCTGCTGGTTCGTAATATCGAGTTTGAAAATCAGGAAGCGAGAATATCGTTTGCAGGACTGAACTCAGATAGCAACTGTTACCTAAATTGGCTAACCCGGTAAGACCTGGGCCAAACACGGGTTCGAGAGCTTTGCCATCATCACTTGTCAGGGAGAAGTCGTAGTTTAGGTTTTGCTCGATTTGCTACGAATGGAGATCGAAAGAGTCTCCTTAGACGAAAGGAATGAACTCACCAATTCGGTCATGCTCTTCTCCGTTTTCTTCAAATTCTGGACGTTGATGCCAAACGTTGACAAATGGGCCGCAATGTTGGGATCTTCTTTAGAGTCGTTGCAGGCGTAACAATACACATCTGGTATGTTTGGTAAATCAGGGAATAAAGAGAGTAATATCGTCAACTCACCCGCGGTGCCTTCTGGAGTAATCGTCCCCAGCTTCACACTAACAGGGTGTCCACTAGTTTCAAAGTGAGCCAATCCATGACCTTCGCCACCGAGACCTCCAAATTGTTGTCGCCCACAACCCAGAGAGCCGCAAGTGAGGCAAAGCCAGAGATTTTCCTTAAGTTCACATGCATTGCATTGTGCCAGACCTGCAAAAACCTTTAGGCGAAAATAAAGCTCTTCAGATATGACGCAAACCAGAATTAGGTATGGTGCCCGACGCAAATTGCTCTAAAGTGAGGGTGTGCTCGCAGAGCAGGATCTCCTCTTCCCATGCCTTGATCTCCGATTGACGAGCTGAAGAGAGAGACTGCATGACGCCATCAACCAGTGTTTTTACCTACGATGAGATTTAGATTGGTGACACCATGGAAAATAAAGTCAACTTTCTTTGGGATCAGATGTTGCATCCAGTATCTCAGACGCATGCTGCGAATCGCATTCCCAGCATTTCACGACCGTAATATAGTCGTATTTGTCCTCTTCTCGTTCTTCGACGATCGCGAGCTTCTTCAATTTTGCAGGAGGCTCCTCGCCTTCTCCCTAAAGAGTCTGTGAGTATGATTGATTAAAAATAGGTGAGACTTCATACGCGTTTCGATCGACTTGCTTTCGCCCTCCTCTTTACATTCAACGTAAATCGATGGCCAGATTTTTGCACATGAACAACAGCGTGGCGTCTTGCTTGATCAATACAACCACCGTTGAAGCAGCTGAGACATATCTCAATTCCGTTTGGACTGTCCTTGAGATTGATGTAGGCGTCAATCTAAATGGTTTTGAAGATGCAATTTACCTGATTATCAAAACATTGTGTACATTCCTCACGATGAACACTCTGTGAAAGCCTTGGAGGCTGCAACTGCTGTAGCTTGCTGAAGTGGGGACAAGGCATAGGTATTCGACGATGGAACCTAAAGATACATGTAATTTAAATTACGAGTTAAATAAGCTTGGATCACGTGCCTGCTGCGAGCAGATTTTTTTTTGTCAGTGGAATTGAAGTCGTTTCTTCCTTCTTTCTTAGATCTTTCAATTATATACCATCAGATGGCCGCAAAATCGACAGAAAACGCAAAAGTAGAAAATGGAGCACAATTTACGCTACCACCCATCGTTGGCATCAATTTTGGTAATTCTTACGCCTCAATAGCTGTACACACAAAGGTGAGTAATTTTTTTTTTCAGGCTTTGTTTATACTGATAGGTTGCGCAAATGACAGGAAGAAAACGCAGAGTGCATTGCCAATGAAGATGGAGAACGGCAAATAGCTTGTGCACTCTCGTTTCATGGAGAAGAGATGGTGTGTTGATTAACCATCGTCCCCAGGTCGACTATATCTAATAACTCTAATAGTATATCGGCAACCAAGCGAAACTACAACTGATAAAAAATTCTCAAAATACGATTACCGGTTTCCGCAATCTTCTTGGTAAAAAGTATGTGACTGGATACATTTCAATTACTGCTCTCATAGCCGCACAGATTCTCAGAAATTATACAGCAGGAGAACATATCCTCTGCGCCCGTAATACAGCACCCGGACCTACCAGACACGCCGGCTTACAAAGTTCAAGTCCTTCAGCCTGCTCCTTCTCCTTTGCCTCGTTCCACTATCACGTCGCCAGCGGCCTCAATAGCACCTACCCCCCGCTCCGAACCGGTTCTCGTAGAGCGTATCTTGACTGTGTCGGAAGTCACAACCATCTTTCTTAGATCTTTAATTAAATCTGCAGAAGATTTCCTCGGTAAACCCGTTAATGGCGCCGTCATCTCCGTTCCGTCTATATTTACTGATACCCAACGGATCGCTCTCGAAAAGGCCGCGACGGACGCCGGCATTACGGTTTTTCAATTACTCGACGAAGCTGCTGCTGCCGCCGCCGCCACTACTACTATCCCGTCCCGGAACAGCGAGGGCCAGATGCACGATCGCACTCAGCTTATTGTGGACTTTGGGATATCTTCCGTCTCACTTGCACTCCTTTCCATCCGTGAAGGTCTAGCTTACGTCCTTGCATCCTCCAATACGACTTCGGTAGCTGCAGAACGCATTGATCAAGAGCTTGTCAAATTCTTCTCCGTAGATTTTACAAAGAAAACGAAAGTTCCACTCGTTGTCTGCCCTGCGCCCACTTCTTCCCTCACAGACCAACGCGCTGAAGCCAAACTCCGCCTTGCCATTGAACATACCAAACGCACCATTTCTGCTTCACCGGGAGCAGCCACTTGCAGTGTCGAGTCTCTGAAGGAAGGAATGGACTACACCGGTAGTATAAACCGCATGCGCTTTGACATGCTAGCGTCTCGCGTATATACCGCCGTCGCAAAGGAAATAATATCTTTACTTTCTTCTTCAGCAGTTGACCCCCACGACGTTGACGAGATCGTATACGTTGGTGGTACCTCTAGCTTGCCTGGCCTAGATGAACGCCTTCAGTTAGAAGTTGGCTTTCGCGAGGACGTTGAAACCCCTTATGCTCGCGGAACAGTAGTAGGCGGGGGTGTGGGCGACCCAACAACCATCCTCGCTCGAGGATGCGCAATGCAAGCTGTTCTTCTGAACTCACTAGGTGGAACCCGTGAAGATGACGAGTTAAAGGCTGCTTTCGAAAGCGGTTCCAGGGCAGCAGAGGTGAAGGCTTTGACGAAAACTATTGGAATTCTTTTCCCCGACGATTTGGGAGAGCACAAAGAAGTGGGAGGAACTTGGATTCCTATCGTGCAGAAAGAGACACCCCTGCCGGCACGCAGGATTGTGTCTTTCGAAGCCGGGTTGACCGAATCCTCAAAACGAATCGCTTTTGAGGTATGGGAAGTCAAAGAAGGTATCAGGATCGAAAAAGCAGTCCCTCCAAATTTGGGACATGGAGATGATGACGAAGAAGAAGAGCCGGATGAGATCGAGACAAAACATCGCACAGTCAAAAAGGAAACACTGTTGGGAGTTATCGACACCACGGCGAAACTAGGAATTCCTACCAAAGGCAAGAGTTCGAATGCGGGGAAATGGTTTACGCATCTGGAGGTGCAAATTATTGTTGGCTTTGATGGTGATGTACAAGTTGAACTTAGAGAGGTTGGTGAGGGTGGTGTTGTAGAAACGCTGAGAGTGCCAGCTTTGTAGATCGCTCACTTGAGTAGAGAATAATGCCCATTCTCAGTACTTACAACGTAACTCATTCGAACGATAGTAGATGCCGTAACATTTTATTATCAGTCAGTTCCGCGTCCTGCTGGGTAAAGCAAAGGAATAACACCATGCATCGCAACTCGAGACATACATGAGGGCACAGATCTGAATTCAATAAATAACAGGTTGACCAGATTCCATTCAGAAATTCGACTCTGCTGACATCTGCAATGAGGCCCAAATGACACTTAGAATTCCAGAACAAAAAGATTTATTTGATAACGCATTTGAATGGCTTGGGACAGCTGAGAATTTAAAAGGAATCATCAATGAGAAAAAACAATGGACAATGATGACCCCCGATTTCGAGCACTGGGTACTTGGAATGCCGTGTGTGAAATACAACTGATTATTTCGTATGCGAACTGCAAGACATACCGAGAGAGCCAACAGTATTCCATCGCAACACTTGGATTGTAACAGCATTGACATATGTAAATAAGGGTGCTAGTGCCGACTACGAGCCTTTTTCTGGACGTTCAGAAAAGGACCATGCCAGGAAGAATGTGTATTCAGCTGAACAGTGGTATCGTCGCCACCCTATCGAGAGGGATGATCCCTGCGCAGTGTATTACCCGACGCCTTTCCAGACACGGCGTTAGATGGGCAGAGACGTAAACGGTGTGTGCTTAGCAGTTGCTCCTTTGTGAAGGCGACTTCGGCGCTTGCAGGCTACAGCGTCTTTTTCCATTCTCGTCAATGACAAGAAACTCATTTCGGGCGATTTTCAAGTTAGAGTAGGGAGGAACGATATGCTGAAGTTAGTTATCGTATTTGACCGAACCCGAGGCCTGGACAGTGGAGGCCTATACCAGCCTATACCGAGCGAGTGGCAACGCCGCCTTTCTTTTTGGAGTTTGGCGCCTTCCCTGATAATCAGACGTGACAAATTTGGAATGACAGTTGTCAGGGTCTGCACATGGTCGCAAAGGTGCCTTCAGTGCAAGACCTCTATACACTTGCTCAAAGAATTTTATTCTCTTGCCTATTACGATTCCCAAGGTGGCCAAGAGCTCTGATGCAGTCTGATGCTTACTGCTCATTCACAACGAAGCGATTATTTCATTCGAGGGACATCATGATCCCCGCTCAGGAACCCGAAACTCATCGACATCCTAGCCTATCCCAAAAATGGGAAACACGACGTCTCCGCTCCAATACAATTTATCGTTGACAACATTATCACCTTCCTTTTGCTCTTCTGATTATTCTGGACAATAACTTATATCAACCCGTCTCTCGTTTACTTCTTATCCAATCCTTTGACATGGTTCTGCCTGCTACCTTGGACCCCAGTGCTCCGCTCGACGATTCGTACGTGAAGAAATTAACCATTCGTGGCATGCTAAATCTGTTCCCCCAAATGTTAGCATTGGTGCTCTTTATGTCGGCGTCTTAGTGAGCGCAGTTTTACACGGACTTTGCCTTCTACAAGCGTTCCTGTACTTCCAGAGTTCGTGTCATTGTGGTATACTTTTACAGAAATCTAACCCGCTTTTCACAGAGTACGCTGGCGACCTGTGGTACGTTAAGGTGGCTGTAAGGCTATGAATTGATGGTTTTCATTGTGGTGGATTACAAGAGGTTTGCAGGTGATAACCGTCATTTCGTTCGACGCGACCCACTTGATGCTGGTCGCAGCTGGGGGTGAGATTCACGAACTATCCTAAAACCCATTAAGCTCACTTGATTAGTTTATCACTATACGATTACACATTTTCAGTAAGGATCTTTAGACTGTTTTTAAATCCTGTCTTGATTGTCCTAACAGCGATCAAGAAAAGCTGCGATATTTGCATTGGTAAGATTTAAATCTACCTTAAATGAATGGTGTTTGACGTGTTCACAGGACAATCCTAGTAGGTTTCCAATACACCTCAGATTTTTTTTGCATCCCTTCAACTTGACGTTTTAAAGATTGAAGCACTTTTTGTCGTACGTATATTCCGTAATATCTACCATGTTTTGTCTCATAACTGGATAGGGTGTAAACGGTGGCATCGTACAATTGTGCGTAACAATCATTTTTCATTGTATCTATCGCCAATACCTTCCATAGATTCTACACATTCCGAGTTTGGCGCCGTAAGTTCTGTTTTCGTTTAAGCTCGAAACTCGAGTCATGAACACAAAACAGTGAGCAAAGGTAACTGGATGCTCTGCGGTGTCATCGTCCTTCTTATTTTTGGCGAAGTTGGTGAGTAAAAGAGTTTTATATCTGCATGGTCACCCATAAGCGTATTATTATTCCTAAAGGAGCCGGAACGAGTAAGCCGATTCTCCTCACATTTTCAATTCGGCAGATATTAATGTGGCGCAGCTTGGGTAATTCTAGCGTCAGTCGAGTCTTTCTGTCAGATAGATTTGTTCAAATTAGGGTTTTCTTAGGATGGGTATGAAGACGTATAAAGACCTCTTGAAACTCTCCGTATGTTCCCAGTCCACTGTTTGACTTTTCCACTAAAGATTATCTTTCAGCCTCTGGCTATATCTATCAACGCTATATCATGTTCAGTAGATGTTCTTATTGCCGGGAGTCTTTGCATATTGCTTAACAGTGCGAGGACCGGGTTTAAACGGTAGGGAAGAAGCATCATCCAACATCCATCGACATTCTTACGGTTGTATTTTGCAGTTCGGACACAATTATCAACAAACTAGTTCGTCGAGTTTCGATCCGTTATTCAAAATGATGCTCATCGCTTTCTGTAGATTCTTTTTGTTATCAATACCGGACTGTCAGTACCCAATTTGCTTTCTTATTAGACACTGACTGATTTCTCCCTCCCCCCTCCGTAGGCTCACAACGTAAGTCGTCCAACAATCGAGATGACACACTGACGTTGAAACCCGTTCGAAGCATTTTTGCCATTTTGGCTTTGATTTGCGTGCGTCTTGGCTATCTTTTTTACTTTCACGTCCTGATATCCATCCATACATGCAGTTGGTTTCGTCAAAGCTGTCTTTAATCTACGGAGCCTTCTACTTTTGCCTTGGTCGGCGTAAGTGCGCAATTAATTCTGTAGACAATCGCAATAACACTTGACACTAGTCTACACCAACTCTTTCCTTGCCACACTGAACGCAAGATCAGGAGTATCCAACCGCGTTGATGATACTGAACTGAAACCTAGCAGTATTACTCCCCAGGGGACCACTGCAAGCAGGTCAAGGAACATTAACATCCGTATAGACACAACCCAGGAGGCAGTTCTGGAGACAACAAAGACGGTGAGTCTTTGTCGAGCTCCTAAATCGTGTATTACTAAGTTTTATGCTTTCAGATGGAAACCAAAAACCACGTCGACAGTGATGATGACCTGTCGACACAAAAAGGTCATCATTTTTAGAACCAACCCATCTTTATTTGCTTTGCAGTTTTCATATTTGCCTCTAACTGAATTTGTAAAATGTACATACATATTGAGAAACCGGAATTTATTGTTGGCTTGGGGCCAAATGATTCTGAGACGGCGGACGGTCAGAGCGCCAGTTCGTCATTCTACTTCACCTCGAGTCCTCCCTCTTCCACCTCGAGTCTTTCGCCTCTTAGAAGATGAGGAAATCGGAGAGGATGGCTAACCAGCACAATGGCGGATACACTCACTGGATCCTTTCTGAGGGAAGAAAAAGGCTTCGACATCTTCGCAGCCTTTCCTTCACTAGACCCCGACTTGTGCGATCTTGCACTCCAGCTTGGAAAATTTTTGGATTGACTGGCCACTGGTATTGATGCCTTCGACTTAGAGTTCCTCGACAGCAACGCTGTGCTCAAAGTCATGCAGCAGAACACATCAGCTACAAATCCACTTGTTGTACGCTATTCTCTAGTATCTGAAACGAAGGTCATAGCGGTGAGAATTAAGCCTCTTGGGCTCTCCACCTCGAAAGGGAACATTGCGTACAGTTCCCAGGTTCCCGATTCCTCTTTGTGCCCCGAAATCCAGAAGCGTTAGAAAGATGGCTTGCGGAGGGCATCATAATTTGACTCAGATGGAAAATGAATAGCTGACTCTTGAGGCCCGAACTTCTTCACTTCAGGTTTGCTTTGAGCATTTAGGAAAAATTTAAGTAATGGTACAGAACTTATTCAGAAAATGGACCCTCTTAAAAAACACAAGAAACATTTACTGATTTACAACTCAAACGTTGACCGAGAAAATGAACATGACCGTAAACAAGCAGAAGTCGGAAACATCATCACACAAACAGCTGGATAAGGAAAACACCCGCCAAGGCTGCGGTCATCTTGTGAATGGGGTTAGAGACCGCTTTCGCAGTAGCCGAGGTTGAAACGCTGGCACGCGGGGCACTTGAGGCACTGGTACTGGAAGAGGTTGCTTTAGTGGTGGCAATGGGTACCCTGGTAGAGGATGGAATGGCCCCTCCCATGGCCCTTGCCTTGAATGCTTCGTAGGTCTGTTGCGCCGTCGGGTTGATAGCAAAGACCATGCCAGCTGCGCAGCGACTATAAGAATTTTATTTTAGAAAACAGAAAGGATTGAAATCAGCGAATGGCGTACTCGGTGGGCAAAACATTGAACCAGCGTGGTTCACCCGGCGTCACTCTGGGCATGAGGGTAATGTCGGAGAAAGGTACGTCTGGCGGTGGTATAGACAAAAACCTGAGTCCTCCTGGTCTGGTCAGATGAAGAGTGCTCAACGTTAAAGATGCGTTGAAAAAGGGTTGATGAAGGAGAACGTTACTTGTGGACGCAAGGTTGCTCAAATGTTGATTCAGATACATCCTGTTAGATTGATGAGTCAGGTATGCGGGTAGCCTAGCTATATGCCTCGACTCACATGGGGCGGGTCGGCTCTATAACTGCAGGAAACAGTGTAAATAATTATCACGGCGGTCATCAAGGACATACATTCGGAAGACGAGACTATCTCCCGAGCTTATGCCGTCAAGGCTGGTCCACAGATATATCATCAGCCTCGAAGCGTGAAATTTTGAAGGATGGAAGCGACGAACAATGGGGGATCAAAAGCAGGGCTGCCGTCTTTGCCAACTGTGATAGTATATTGAGCAGAGGCGATAGTGAAGAAAAGGCAGGCTATCGCGATGATCCAAACGAAATGCATGATCCTGATCAATAAAAGTTGTAACCGAATATCGGAATCTGAGAAGCCTGAGTTTTTTTTTTTTGAAGCAGGACTCGGAGGGGAGTTCAGCTGAGTCGATCGGGATGGTATGAGTTCGACCTTATGTAGTCAGTTGGATTTAGTACCCGAATCTTATGCTTTGCGGGAGAGGTAAATTCATTCCATGAACAATATCACAGTGCCGTGCGCGCCTGTAAACCAATCAGGAAGGGTAAGTGCACATGTATCGACAATGTTGGTTCGTTTCAGCCTACAAGAAAAGTGAGAGAGCTGTAAATGCTCAAAAGATGTCGCTCACCACATCAACGAAGAGACAATGACTCGGCTGGTTGTCTCACTAATATTTCATGTACGGTACGTCGCAGGTGATTAAATAAAGAAACTACGGACGAAAAGACTGGCACCAGTTGGAAGTCGGGTCAAACATTGAATTAGAAAAACTTATTGACATTGCTGCCAAGCGATGTTTAGCGCTGGATCTTTCATTTGAACTCCAGGGTAGCCCATCGTCTCTGCTTGGCGATTCCATGAATGCATTGAATGCGCTTTCGTACCTGAGTCACGGGTCTTTCAAGTCCTTGTGAACGTCGCGGAATTTCTTAAATTCTTAATGTGGCCGATGAGACCTGTAACGTGAGGACATTACCATCTTTGCTAGCAGTCAGGAACTGACCAGTTGTAGTGACAACAATCGGAGGTTGAGGACGTACTAGAGCATGATGCTTCTTCGACAAAATGGAGGTTGAAGACAAAGCCGTCGCGTCCATGATCGAACTATGTACTCGCGACTAGGCCCCACGGACGCCAGGTACAGCGAGAGGATTGGCTCTACCAACCTTTTTTTTTACAAATGCAGGTTGCGGCAGAAGGGTCAATTGAGTTGGTCATGGATTGAAGAAACGTCCTTACCCAAATGCGGTCGCCAAAGTTCCAGGCTCAGGCTTGAATTAAAATTTTCGTTTTCTTGGCTACCTAGATTATTCAATTGAAAGTCTAATCCATAACCCCCTGTTGGAATTATTCCCGAGACGAAGATGGGTCTGCGTTTGGCCTCTGTGGACTCTGAGCTACTGTGGTAAAAAATCTAAAAGGCGGCGGCAGGGCACGGCTCGCACTTGAGCTTTTGGGAATTTTGAGATGCCTAAGAATTCATAGAAATTCAGGAAAAGGTTCTGCCTGCTACCTTGGACCCCAGCGCTCCGCTCGACGATTCGTACGTGAAGAATTAATCATTCGTGGCATGCTAAATCTGTTCCCCCAAATATTAGCATTGGTGCTCTTTATGTCAGCGTCTTAGTGAGCGCAGTTTTACAATGGACTTTGCCTTCTACAAGCGTTCCTGTACTTCCAGAGTTCGTGTCAGTGTGGTATACTTTTACAGACTCTAACCCGTTTTTCACAGAGTACACTGGCGACCTGTAAGGTGGTACGTTAAGGTGGCTGTAAGGCTATGAATTGATCTCGTTTTTCATTGTGGTGGATTTCTTACAAGAGGTTTGCATAACCGTCATTTCGTTCGACGCGACCCACCTGATGATGGTCGCCGCTGGGGGTGAGATTCACGAACTATCCAAAAACCCATTAAGCTCACTTGATTAGTTTATCACTATACGATTACACATTTTCAGTAGGGATCTCTAAAATGTTCTTATATCCTGTCTTGACTGTCCTAACAGCGGCCAAGAAAAGCTGCATTGGTAAGATTTAACTTTACCTTTTAGGAATGGTGTTTGACGTGTTCACAGGACAGTCCTAGTAGGTTTGTAGTAGGTCTCCAATACACCTCGCCTTTTTTGGAACCCTTGAACTTGACGTTTCAAAGATTGAAGCACTTTTCGTCGTACGTATATTCCGTAATATCTGCCATGTTTTGTCTCATAACTGGATAGGGTGTGAACGTTGGCATCGTACAATTGTGCGTAACATTCATTTTTCATTGTATCTATCGCCAATGCCTTGCATAGATTCTACACATTCCGAGTTTGGCGCCGTAAGTTCTGCTTTCGTTTAAGCTCGAAACTCGAGTCATGAACACAAAACAGTGAGCAAAGGTAACTGGATGCTCTGCGGTGTCATCGTCCTTATTTTTGGCGAAGTTGGTGAGTATAAGCGTCTTTGTATAATTGCCTGGTCACCCCTAAGCGCGTTATTATTTTCTAAAGGAGCCGGAACGAGTTAACCAATTCTTCTCATTTTTGCAATTCGGCAAATATTAATGTGGCGCAGCTTGGGTAATTCTAGCGTCAGTCGAGTCTTTCTGTCAGATATATTCGTTCGATTTAGGGTTTTCTAGGATGGGTATGAAGACGTATCAAGACCTCTTGAAACTCTCCGTATGTTCCCAGTCCCTGTTTGACTTTTCTACTAAAGTTTTTTCTTTTAGCCTCTGGCTATGTCTATCAACGCTATATCATGTTCAGTAGATGTCCTTATTGCCGGGAGTCTTTGCATATTGCTTAACAGTGCGAGGACCGGGTTTAAACGGTAGGGAAGAAGCATCATCAACATCTATCGACATTTTACGGTTGTATTTTTGCAGTTTGGACACAATTATCAACAAACTAGTTCGTCGAGGAATTTCTTTCGATCCTTTATTCAAAATGATGCTCATCGCTTTCTGTAGATTCTTTTTGTTATCAATACCTCCCAATTTGCTTTCTTATTAGACGCTGACTGATTTCCTCCCCCGGTAGGCTCACAACGTAAGTCGTCCAATAATCGAGATTATACAAAACCATTGAACCCGTTTGAAGCATTTTTGCCATTTTGGCGTTGATTTGCGTGCGTCTTATCTACGGTCACGTCCTGACACCCATACGTGCAGTTGGTTTCATCAAAGCTGTCTTTAATCGACGGAGCCTTCTACTTTTGCCTTGGTCGGCGTAAGTTCGTAATTAATTCTGCGGACAATCATAATAACATTTGACACTAGTGTACACCAACTCTTTCCTTGCCACACTGAACGCAAGATCAGGAGTATTCAACCGCGTTGGTGATACTATTACTCCCCAGGGGACCACTGCAAGCAGGTCAAGGAACATTAACATCCGTATAGAGACAACCCAGGAGGCAGTTCTGGAGACAACGAAGACGGCCATGACCTGTCGACACAAAAAGGTCATCATTTCTAAAACCAACCCATCTTTATTTGCTATTTGTAAAATGTACATACATATTGAGAAACTGGAATTTATTGTTGGCTTGGGGCCATATGATTCTGCAGTGACCTCGACTCTTACAAGACGAGGAAATCAGGGAGGAGGGCTAACCATCACCAATGGCGGATACTCAGATCTACACTCACTGGATCCTTTTGAGGGAAGAAAAAGGCTTTGACATCTTCGCAGCCTTTCCTTCACTACTGACAGACCAACTTGTGCGATCTTGCACTCCAGCTTGGAAAACTTTTGGATCGGCTGGCCACTGGTATTGATGCCTCCGACTTAGAGTTCCTCGACAGTGACTGCACAGAGCTTCCCAGCAACACTACGCTTAAAGTCACGCAGCAGAACACATCAGCTATAAATCACTTGTTGTACGCTGTTCTCTAGTATCTGAAACGAAGGCCATAGAGGTGAGAATTAAGCCTCTTGGGCTCTCCTCCCAGAAAACCAGGTATGGCACAACGGCGACGAAGATTTTATCGTGGATGATATTTACCACGGTTCTTGGAATGAGTGTCTCAGTCACACACAAAGGGGAATGGGGAATCCGGGAACTGTAACGCGATGTTCCCTTTCAAGGTGGAGATTATCACGTATCAGCTAGTTAACGGTTTTGCTTGTAGTGCTTGAATCAATGGCTAGTATCTTTTGTTTTGAACCTGTATCCTTGTGGCGAATGTGATCTGGCAAATGACCAGAGTGGCAAAACCCATCCTGGCAGCGGAGTTTGAAATACCTTGAGATGCTTTTACAACGTCACTCGTTGGTGTCCTTGGTTTTTCAGGCCTCCAAACACAGGAAGGTTTTATCGACACAGTTCAGTACACGAACACCTCAAGATGCTCTAGTTGTTCCAGCTCCAATACTCTCATCATCATCCGACTTTGCCCTTTTAGCAGGAAGCGGTATGTTTGTCGACAAGAGCTCCGCCCTTCAAGACTTTCTGCGGTATCATATGCCAATTCACCTTCTTCTACGTCCGCGCCGCTCAGGCAAGACAACTCTCTTATCCATGTTCCGGTAAGTTCCATCACAACTAATCGTAGCTGCTGATCCTTATCGAAACTACCAGTGACTTTTTTGAATGTGCAAGCCCTGACGAGCGAGCTCAGCGAAAGGATTTATTCATAAAGAACAATCTCTGTATCACGAAGGACACGAGGTTCGAAAAGGAGTTTGGGAATTATCCAGTCGTATATGTGGACTTCTCAGTATGTGCTGATCAGTGCTTGTTATCTTTTCGACGCTGATTCTTCTGTACAAAGAATGTGATTGGTTCTACCATGGCAAAGCTGCTGCAAAATTTCAGGAATCATGTTACTGACACAGTCCTGCGGTTGGAGGATTTAGGCTTCTTTCAGAATCGTGGCGAGCTGCCCAAGAATCAGCAAGCATTCCTCGAGGCAGTTCTGAAGGGAACGATTTCCGATTCGCAGTTGCCTGATGTTTTATTCAAGTTGACCGAAATCCTTCATATGCTGCATCAGAAACAAGTTATTGTCCTCATCGATGAGTACGACACTCCAACATCCCATGCTGTACAAGATGGATATTTTCCGGAGGTATGTCTCTGCCAGGGTCAGAATGTATACTCGCTCATTCCCTTCGTAGGCAAATGAATTTTTCCGCCTAGTCTTCTCAAAACTGCTGAAGGTCGGTGTGACCTGTATCGATTCAATGTGCTGCTAACTGGAATTGCAGAATAACAAACATATTCGAGGCGCCTTGCTCGTCGGTATTTTGCGTGTGGCTAAGGCCGGCTGGCTCTCAGGAGTCAACAACATCTTGGTTCGCCTATTTATTAATTCCACTTCTGATGAAATATCATCTCCTTCTAGGTGTTTCCTCTGGGTCAGTCGAGCGAGTATTCCACTGCCTGCATGTTCACAGAGGACGAAACGAGAATGTTGTATGATCGACAAGCCGAATTACAGGTAGGCGCTAATGGTCGGCTTCATGATGACAATTGATGCTCATATGCAACAGAAACTTTCTTTCGAATTTGATGATTTAAACAAATGGTATAATGGCTATTCCACGGAGAACGGTATCAAACTCTTCAGCCCTTGGTCGATTTCCAATGCCCTCACAACGGGAAAGCTGACTACGTGGTGGAACAAATCCGGTAATTCGCCCTCTTTACCCCCAAATTGAGAATGACCTAGTTAGGATATGATGCAACTATTCAGGCCCGCGTTATTGAATTGCTTGGTAGTGATTATGAGTTTCGTGCGCAATGCGAAACCCTCCTCAGTGGTGATGAAATAGGCATCAGAATTAAGGACATAGATTACGCTTCGTACGCCGTTTTAATTACCTCTTGAAATCGTGGCTGAATCTCCTCAGGGTCCCAAACATGACAAGGGAACAATTGTGGACCTTGATGTATTACGCAGGATATTTGACATCGGTATAAATCTCGTTCCCCTGCCAGTGATCCTATTTATGCTGATTGGAGTACAGTCTGATATCTCAGTGGGTGCAAGCACCCTTGTTCGCATTCCGAATGCCGAAATTAACTCTGAGTTTCGTGGGTGGATTCACGAGGACTTTCGCCATCGTATGACTCCTGAACTTTTTGAGACTAGTATCGGCCAATTTAACCTCTTGGTAAACGGACAGTTTGCAGAGTTTGCAGAGTCGTTTGGGAGCTTCTTTTTCAAGGACGCTCCAGCCCGCATTTTTGGCGGCCATGAATCAGCATATCAAGAATACGTTTACGCTTACTTTTCGAGTGCCGCTCACGCCCTAAAGATCAGACCGAAGTGGACCTTCAAGATGGAGGTAGGAGCTGGGCTGGGCCGAGCAGATATTGTGTTTTATAAGGAAGAGGGAGTCGTCGTCGAGGTGAAGCGTTTCTCACATGACAAAAAAGAGGGCTATCGCGATCAAGAGCGCATACAGCTCTCTGGTGGAACAAAAGAGGCATTGTCGCAATGTGATACACGCCATTATCGTTTGACGATGCCTGAACACGTGAACACTGTTTACGAATATGGCCTCGCATTTGTAGGGCCGTATTGTGCTGTTGAAGCGCGCGTTCTAAAAAAGGTGAATGGGACTTGGGTCACGAACCTTGTCTACACCGCTGAAGAGGACGAAAAGCGACGTCAACGTACATACTGCACAGGTGTGTCAGTTGGTCAGCGTATAACTGCACCACCCTAGTAGTATGCTAATTGCATCACGGCCGTGATGCGGTCCCGGTGGGGGGCCCTTTTGCCCCTGCTCTGGGCCTGGGACGTCCGGCGTGGTGCGCTCGACCCCTCAGATTCTTGGGCCAAACCTCGCCACTATTTGACGGTCCGTCAAATAGTGGTGAAACGCGAGGAAAATAGGGCGAGGATTGGTTTTCGTGATGCGCTCGACCCTTCAGATTCTTGGGCAAAACTCACCACTATTTGACGGACCGTCAAATAGTGGTGAAATACGAGGAAAAGAGGGTGAGGAATGGTTTTCGTGATGCGCCTGGTCTGCTGGCTGACATGCAGAAAGTGGCTCTGGTGATGCACAGTGGACGGCCCCTGTAGGAGGCCATCTGCGTGATGTGCTTGACAAACCTCAGATTCTTGAGCTAAACTCGCCTAACTCGCCACTATTTGACGGACCGTCAAATAGTGGTGAAATGTGAGGAAAATAGGGTGAGTAATGGGTTTTCGTGAT
>Ga0307514_10001439_pt1 | contig 29165 bp, 38 predicted proteins | sample 16_EM_MG_FD_203088 | JGI IMG/M metagenome (GOLD analysis project Ga0307514, IMG submission 203088) | Populus trichocarpa ectomycorrhiza microbial communities from riparian zone in the Pacific Northwest, United States - 16_EM | ecosystem: Host-associated > Plants > Roots > Unclassified | place... | reverse complement strand
TTATAGCAGTTGGATGTGTCCCTCATTCCTATGGTGGTCCATTCACTCACTTGAATCTCCCTTCATCTTGTTTTTGCTACATTCTGTCAGGTACATGATGGAGGCTAATATAGAGACTGGTGAACATCACCCAGATGATGGCATGCACAATAACATTCAAGATACCAATTTTCCAAGTTCTAGAACATAATGCAGTAATTTTATTTATCTTGCATATCTTTATGATCACTAGGGTTGCAAACCATATGTGGAAACTAAGGTAGGTCATAGGGCATGCATCAGAATCATAAAACATATTTACACCTATCATTATAAGTGAGGAAGGTTTTGCAAGTTCACTGAAGTCTAATAAAGATGAGCACATAGAAGAGGCCAAAAAAAAAGTACATACAGGAGGGAAGAAGTTACAATTGGAAAGGGTTGCTCCTCTTGTAACCAATAACTTTGTGGTTCTCCCAATCATGTCCCAAGGTGGCTAATGGGCCAGTTGTGATGGAGTTTCGGTTTATAACTAGTCCCCTCTTGCTGGTAACACCCTTTGGACCCTTGATTTTTCTTGTTTGCTTGTGTTTCTTAGGTCCTCTGGGCCCTTTGACACTCTCTTTGCATGGGGGTAATGGGAAGATTTTGTTGATTTTTTCCTGTGACATGTTGGAATCACAGTATTGACAGATGCATGGCTTTCTGACCCCCTGAGCTTTGTTGAGCAACCAGTGCAGGTGGGGATAAAACTCTTGTGGTGATCTGTACTTGTGTTTCCCACCTAAAAAGAGCTGTCAGTGAGGTTACACATGCAGGAAAAAAAGAGAAGGCATACCATACAAATAGTAATCCTTTCTGGGAAAATTATCCCCATCTGCCTTTCGTGCCACAGCAAAGAGCTTATAGTTTGCAGGGAAGGTAGAGATCCTGTATGCCCATGGATTATTGAATTTGTCTGGAGGGGGTACCACATTTGTGTCAGTTTCTATTGACAAGCAAGGCCACTCACATTTGATTCTCCCATGCACCTTGAGCATGCATCCTAACTTCCCCAACCAAAGATTCTCTGCTTGTGTGCTGACCTCTTCCTCATCTTCTATCCACCTTTCTGCCTTTCCATCACTTTGACAGTCAATGTGGAAGATTGCTCCATTTCCTTCTTGGTTGGTGGTAACATCAATGGGGAGGGGGGGTAATTCCATTGTGTTCTTGTTGTTCATGGGTGTTGTGAAGCAAGTGATTTCTGGGGGGTTTTCCCACACCCCTTGGTTATATATACTTTTAGCCTGCATGAGTCATACTGAGTCATGCTTAGTCATGCTTAGTCATCAGGCTGTGCACTTCCACATGATTGATGGTTGGCTGTGATGAATGATCTGAAACAGATGCCAACCCTACTTCTTATGAGGCTGGAACATTCTAGACCCGAACTAGGCATTGAAGTCCCTTTTCATGTGGGAAACACCCTCGTTCAGTCCACAATGTAGCGAGGTGATCAAATTTACCACATGGATGCTCAATATTGTGTAAAGGAGTCGCGGAGCTTTACTTGTTACTGCAATTGTTGATCCTCCATTTCACTGGTCGAGTCCGCGGGCGGCCCAAAGTTTTTGTGAGGGAGACAAGTTCTGCGAGCACTGTCAATTTCACGAATCCCCTGATTGTGTCGAAAGAAGGGTTTAACATTTAACATACTACAAAGTACGTCAGCGCGCTCAAAATACAGGGTATCCATAAGATCGCGATGAAGAGGATGAGCGGACAACTGGGCTCGAGTCACGGTTCTCACTCGGGGAGGCCGGACACAACAATGGAAGGAAGAAGTTGAAGGGAGATCTTCACATCCGAGGTTGTGGTATTGGCACTTGCATCCTGGGCCAGCGTCAGCATCAAAGCAGGCTAAACGCCATGTCCGTGATGAAAGCATCAACATCCGGGGAGTTGGTCTCCCACGGTAGCAGGGCGGTTTCGCCGTCGCTTCACTGTGTCTAACATCAAGCAGCCGAGAGGAAAACACTTGGGCGCGGCAAAGCACATGTTCTGCGGCTGTCTCAAGGTCTCGACCCTGTTCTACAATGGCGACCAGAGAAGCGACGCGAAGTTGGACGATGTCTGGCCATCATGGATGGATAACTGGAGTCCCCACTGAAGACGATGGTGACCCCACCAAACGGGCGACTCTCTCCAAATAAAGCTCACGTTGCGTATGATGAGCGGGGGCGTCGGCTATCGTAAATTAGCTCCGTCGCCCTCCTTCGCTTTTATACAAAGATACTATCATATTTACACGGGGGCGGATGGCTGATGAGTCTTCTTCGACTTCTCACTGGCGAGACGGATTGCCCAGGTGAGCTCATATGTCTTGCATGCATCTACAGGAAAGAGTGTTAATGGAATCTAAGCCGATCAGGGCCATTGGCACCATACCTTCGTAAGAACTCAACGTGGTCGCAGTCTCAGGGTCCTCCTCGATATCCTCAATATTGTCGATGAACACAGAGATTTCGGAGAAGAATGGATCATCATCAGGGAATGTGTAGGTTTCCTCTAGGTCGCTTCCTGGGCGACGGATATGCAGAACTGGCTGGACGTATGGGTTCACGAGTCTGTACGACATTGATGAGTATCTGCAACACGGTGAAGTCGACATGATCTACTTCATCTGGTACCCATCTGCGAAAACTTCAAGTTCGCAGCTGTAGTCGTGACCCTTGAGAGCGACACAATGGGTGAACGTGCCAACGGCTCCGTTTTCGTATTTCCTGCAAAGATCGATTGAAACAATCCGAAGAAATCGGATTCGGGATGTTTTCACGCACCACGTCGCAGAGGTGATACGGGGTATCCTGTTTTCGGGCTCGATCTTTTCTTCATCGATTACGATCCCACTGAGCTTCCCAGCATCCTCGTACCACTCCAGCGAGTGAGCAACGACGGTGGAGATGTCCACCTCTCCTCCAAAGTACCGAGAAAGATCACAGAAGTGGGTTCCTTGTTCGATGATCGGACCAGCACTGTGTGATCGTCCCTCGCGGTCAGGGAAGGTCTGCACCGGTCGCGGTTTTAATTACCTCTTAGACTTGTCCCACCAGTCTGGCTTGGCAATGGACTCGTACGCGCAGGCATAGCGAGCGATGGTGGCCATGACCTTGAGGTTGTTCACCGCGATCACCTTCTTCATCATTTGCACGGCCTTGAGGTATCGAAGCATATATCTGAACCACCTTTAGCCGGGGGTGTTGTGGTTGGCGAAAAGCCGCTTACCCGACAGAGCAGATGTTGTCACTATTACCAATAACCTTTGCGACCTCAAACGCGTCCTTGAGTTCTTCAAATGGGCCAGTCGTGATAGGCTTCTCGACGAACAACGCAATCCCGGGGAACTTTTTTAAGAGCTGGATCTCAATATCCTTTCCTTGAAAAGTACCACCTCGGAAGATGGGCGGACTTCCGATGATGACGGCCTTTGGGTATTCTTGCTTGGTCATCGTGTTAACGAATTCGCCCAAATTCTTACAGATCCTGGTGTTCTCGTAGGCGGATTTGACGAAGCTCTCGCGTTTGGTTTGAAGAACGGCAGCAGCGCGCTCAGTTGCGGGATCTACGAGAGCAACTACCTTCAACCTCGGTCCGAGTTTGCTGGAGCGGGTGAGATAAGATCAGAATGTGCTCGAAACTTTTCCAGACTCACTGTTCGAGACGGAAAGAGTGGTTCCACGGGCCCTCGGGCGAACCTGGAATATTTCATCGGGAGTGTAATACAAGAGGGGAGGAAGCTTCACGGACCAAACATGATATTTCCAGCGCCGATGAAAAGGACGTTGAACTCATCATGTCCTGGAGCGAAGGATGTCCTGTACGCGAGAGGGTTGATGATGGGAGATCATCGATCATCTACGACTCCACAGCGGGGTACATCTGTCAAGATCGCATACCTGTCCATTCGAACCAACTTCGTGGGGTCGATAGAGCTGGCCCTGGAAGACCCACGTCTGGGTTTGGGGCTGTCACCACCAAGAGACGCGATACGAAATGCCTGCGGGGTGGACATTATAGATGAGTTGAAGGAGATGCGGAGGGAAGAGGTCTAGTTGTCGGCTGGAGAGAGTACAGAGTGGGAGATGGGGAGAAAAAGAAAGAGGGAGACTGACAGGGTGAGCTCGATGTTCGGTTTTCTCGTCTGTCATTAATCATATCGAAGCACGAGCGATGTTACGGATCACATGTACGTACGTTCGACGTCTTGTTGTTCGTCCATCTGTTCTCACCGGGCCTCAGCACTTCAGCTCGTGCAAGTCAGACGCCGCACGGCGATGGACGGACATGGCTTCCCTGCAGGGTACAACCAAGCGGTGACCTCTCCCCCTACATACCAGAAGCCGAGAGAAGAGCTCCAAACACATGCAGGGTGAGCACGTACAGCGTCCAGTTCAGAGGGATCATTGAAATCATCATCACAATATAGGGACTCTCATTCAGCCAACATACCAACCGGCACGAAGAGAATTTCTATCGATGTCGTGTTGCGTGATATATGAAGGGCCAACTGAGATGTTAATCCACTGCGTTGGCCCGAGACCCGAGGTTCACCTCCATGAACGAAGGTGATTGCCTGATGGTGAGCGCATCTACGGCATCCCAGTCTCCTATCGACCCCCGTTACCCTGTTGAATGCATCGGATCCGTTCCTTGTCCCAACGACCCCAAGAGTGGCCTTGTTGTTTTTTCGGCTTGGATCGTCTTGTGTAGCGTCAGCAAGGGCGCGGAGGGGAAGGCCTTGACAATAAATTTGTCTACGAGGAATCTATGATGGAATATCTCGTACCCCTTCGTCGCTCGTGGGCGTTGCTGGTTATCTCGTTTTCTGGGTGGTTATGCTGTTGTGGTGAACTCGATCAACCCGGGATCGCATCGCCCATCGATTCTTCTTCCATGTTCCTCATAAATGGTCGTGTTTGCTCAGTACGAGAAATCGAGTACAATCTACAAGTGATTACGCTATACACGTGAACCCCAATCTCCTTAAAAATACATGATAATGCGTTCATCGCCTCGCCTTCAACAATTCCCTCAAGTCTTCACTGAGTGTGGGTAAGACTGTGGCGGGGAAGGACGACGACCCCCGAGGCGAGTTGGATTCTTTTCCTCCTTGACCTTGTTTACGATTTCGAAGGCTACCGGTGGGAAGTTGTATTGGCTCCCCTTCAACCCGACGTCTGTCGATGTCGGCCACAAGCTGCGAGAAGGACAAAAATAACACCTCCGCCTGAGCGAGGGTGGTATCCAGCTCAATCGTCATGCTCAGTTCGTTACAATACTGGTACCTGTGTAAGCTTTTCATCATCTTTGACGCTCTTGATCATCAACATACCTTCAGTATTTCATCAAACTACAAAAACGGACATTTCAAATCAGCAATCGGTCCAGGGCTGGAAAGATATCCACACACCTCAATCAAATATCGGAGGATCATGTCTCGATGCGATTCAAGCACCGCGAACGCGACGAACAGTAGGAACTGACTCGAGTAGTAATCAGTCCAGAGCACCTCCCAGAACCTCAGTACTTCGTCAAATGGGAACTCGCGCTTGAATGCGATTAGGACCCATCTGAAACAGAAGAACAAGTTCAACGCTTCGGCTTTCTCTGCAATCAGGGTTTAGAATTAAATTGAAGATGTGCGAGACTCTTGAACTCACCGAAATGCCGGTAAAGCTCGGGGTCCATGACAGCGATAAGTTGTTGAAGAGTCGACAATTGTTTCTTCATCCCACTCTGGTCCCTCAGGAAGTTTTGTTTCTACGACAGAGCCAAAGTGAATTAAAATACCACATCTTCCTGGACCCAAACTGAACTCACCATCCGGCCCATCACTTCGACGAAACACCAGAACGTCATCTCAGGTTCTCCACCCATAACGACGTAAATCGGAGCGCATAGGTCTGACATCCCCTGAACATAACCTTCGTTGCCTTTCGTCAGTTAACCCATTTAATCCGTAGTGAATGCCTTCTGTCGTATCAGAGGGTAATAACCGTACGTACCTAATTCCCTCTCGTAAAACCCATAAGTCAGCAGGATCGCAGCCAGTTGTTCCGTGTGTTCGTTACTGGGGGATTGAGCACCGATTTCGCCGTTCTGTGGTGAAACAATAGCGTATCGAGCCGACGCGACTTTGTCTTCAGGAGACGTGGGGGGTTGTGCAAATAAGGAAACATTCCTGTCGGTGCGGCGACAATCCACATCGATGCGATGTCTCTCCTCCAATATATCCTGTCTCTCGAAAACTTCGGGGACACCACACCATTCGTCTCTGAGTTCGTAATATCGTTTCCTGCGCCCAATCGATATGAGGCAGGCCCATCAGCAGGGGATGGTGAAAACGTACCTTTTCTCTTCCCACAACTTATCCCTTTCCTCTGTTGTGGCGTCCCACTTGTACACTCCCAAAACGAACGGCCACACTGTCCTTCTCAGATCCCCAACCGTGCTGATGCCGCGTCTAAACACCTCCTTTCTCATTTCCTCTTCGTTCACCTTGGGCCGGCCGGTACTATCGAACCAGCTCAACCACATCTCCGTATCGACGGGGTGCTTGGGGTCTCTGGTTGTTTTTGGGGTGGGCAGGTTTGAGGTGTTGTGCAACAACTCAAAGATACCCAACGAAGAAGTTTCTTCCCCAGCATCCTCTGAAGAAGAAGGAATAACTTGAGCCTCTCGCCTGCGAGCCCGTTCTCCCTCTTCGGCAACAACTCTAGCCCACCGAGCCAAATAAACCCGGGCGCTCTCGAACTCACCCACACCTCCTTTCTCGACCCAGCTGCCCCACTCCCATTCACCATCCGCGTTTACAAGGCTCTTCACAGGATCGGGGAGATGTGGAACAATGGGTTTGGCGAGCGGGTGTGAAAGGATGTTCTGAGCGGCATGTCTAGTGGCTCTCGTGATATTCGAGAAGGACTGCAAGAGCGCCATCCGCGCTTGTGAGGCGCCTTGGGACGTTGTAGGTAACGGAGCGGCCATGGAGCGGTGTAAAACCGACGATCTTGAGGAATATGGATTAGGTGGAGTCGTGGGGATGGGTCTCGGCCGACGGTGTGCGGGAATAGGAGAGAAGGAGTTTGCGTATGACGACTGAGCGAGAATGTCATCCACTTCGTCGTCACCAAATAGAATCGTCGTGTGTGCCTCCACGTCTACCCGAGAGGGATCGACCAGGAACAAAGATGGGTCCAAACAGGACCGAAGGACGTGTGAGTAATTCCGCAGCCGAGCGATCAAGTCTTCACCGCCCCAAGACGTTTGTGGCTCTTGTGGAGAAGTTGGAGGCGGTGGATACGTTGCGGGTGAAGGATCCTTCGGTGGTGGCAACCGAGGGGAGAGACAGAAAGACTTGGATTCGTCATCATGGAAGTATAGGGTGGGTAGTGTTGAACCGTTAATTAGGTTGATCGCGATTGACCCGTCTGTAAGACACCGAGTGAGGGGATCTTCTATTGAACAAGATGGATGATTTCTTACGCCAGGCAGATAAGTTTGGAGGGTAGACGAGCAAGGAGTACACCGAAGTTAGGGGTACGGAGAATGCGTATGTCTCGGGCCGCGAAGTGGGCATGTCGATGAGAACGGCATCTACTTCCATCCAAAGTAATCAGCGCAGTCCGGAAGCGCATTCGGACGAACTGACCTTCTTCCTCATCGTACGCAGTCTTTCCTTCCACCCTTACAAACTTGTCCCATTCGCTCTGTCCTTTCTCATCCAACAGCCTCTCAGGTATCCACGCGAGCAGATGAGTAGGGTTTGCTGCCTCCTGTAGACACGAGATGAATAATAAGTACAAGGATGAGTTCGCCCGACTGCGGAAGTTGACGCACTCGTTTGACGATTGCCACAAACCCCGGAATGTTGTCTCTCGCGTACGCCGTCGGGTTGACGTACACCTTTGACTTTGTGTATAACAGTCTGTACTTGCTCCCATCTACATCTTCGTGGCTGGTGGAGAGGTCTTCCGTAGGCTGTCTCTTGATTTCTACCATGTCCTCGATCTGGGTGGATAAGTGCGGCGCATTAGTCAGTGTGGCATCGGATTGGGTGACTGTCAGTCAGAAAGCAAGAGGATAAGACTTACGGAGATCGTGGAGAGGATGCTATCTGCGAGAGATGTTGGGGGGGTTCCTCCACCCATCGCAAGAGGGTCAAGGTTATATGCGGGTGGCTCAGCACAGCTGCTTGCTGCGGGGAGATCGAAGGGTTGATCGTTCCCACAAACTCCGATGACCCAGCGCTCAGCTGCGGTTCAAAGCCTTCAGACGATAGCACTCGCAAAGCTTAGGACCAAGGAAGAACAGACTTCGATAGCATGCGTACAACGGAGGAATAACGAGGCAATATCTACTTTTGAGACGACCAAACGTTTCTGAGCACTGAAGTCGAAAAATCACAATAAAAATCCACCGAGAAATCCGGGGGGAAGACATCGACAGCGGTTAGAACTTGAGGAAGATGAGGCCTGAATACGGAGAGACTTACGTCCAGCCTTGGTAGCCAGCCTGTTCAAAGAATCGTCACTCTCGCCCATGGCCCTAACCTGTCCAGAGATGGCGAAACTTGTCGATGTATTCTGAGCAACACCGTTGGCATCGACGTCGGCGACGCTGATCTGAATCGCAGCATGATCCTTAGCGGTAATCAAGCGGTCTGTGTAACATCGTAAACAGGGCGAGAGGATTTCGCATAAGCTTCAAGGTAGTGTGTTGGGTCAAGTCCTTGGGGACATACTGGTAGCCGCGCATTTTCGTGGGACGTAAAGGTCAACGAGAATCCCCTGGCAACAAACGTAGCTTCAGTTCTCGGAAAATCTTCAGCTGGGCCAGTGGTCACCGACCTGATCGTTCTCCATGGCTTGAGAATGTGTTTACTGACTGTATCTCCCGTGAGTGTCAAGACACATATTTCCTTTTCGGGTCAACTGTACAGTCGTGATCGTTGGTCACACTCAGTCACAAGCCCAGGTGGTCATTGGTGTCATATAAGTATTGAACCGAGAATAAGTCAAGTAGTGCGGATAGGTATCGACATCGATTAGAGAGATGGAGTACATGGGGTCAAAAGTTACGTGACCACGCGAGAAACACGCAAAGTCCAAACGCATGTGTCGCACATCAATGGTTAGAGCCATCTGCATGGCGGTCGCGGTCAGCTCTGCTCTCTCCCGCGTTAACCTCATCATCTTCCCTCCAGGCGTCTCGAAGATGTGGTGGACCGGGCCTCTGCACAGTTCCATCCAACTCAAAGGAGTCGTAGCCGCGGCCAACACCAGGTGGGTCATACCTCTGATTCCTCAGCGGATCGTGAACTGGGAGAATGGGCGCGGAGCTCTCATCCTTAATCCGTGGAGAAAATGGACGATGCGAGAGTTCGTCTGCCAGGTGGGGGTAGTATTGGCGATACGCAAAGTACGCAACAACGAGCCCGAGGATGGATCCGACCGTCACATCATGCCAGTGATCTTTCGATGACGATTAGGTTAAAAATAGAAGCAGCAATCACGAGGTCTTTTTACGTACGACGATAGTCCATCGTGCGGGAAATCGCGACAAGGGCAGCACCGCTGAGTGGAACGAGAGAGATCCATGCTTTCGGCTGCGGTCCGAAACAGGAATGTCAGGGGGATCCAGAGCGTGCTGATTTAGATCGTGCTCACAGCGTGCCCTCTCTTATCAAACAGGTGGAGTTTACCGGCAAGGTAGAACGACAGGAAACCCAGACCAGCAAAAGACACTAGAGAGGGAGTTGAGCAGGGCACAAACGGGGGGCGTTTGTAGCTCACAACTGGCGTGACCACTGGGAAAGCTCCTGAAGCCATCCTTGAGAATGTAACTGTCCGTCTGCGTGCAGATCGACGCGCTTGTAAGGCCATACATAGGATCTACCGACCCTGGGGGCGGTATGCACCGTGCGATAACGTCTGTGTACAATTTTAGTTCACGGTATTTATATACCCCAGCCCGCCTCACCTGGTCTCGGACGACCAACTGTCAATTTTGTGAATTGGGTAATGACGCCAGCCACACTGAGCGATAGTAGTACTGCACGGTCAGATGAGTTGAGCTATTGAGTAGAGTGGGTAATCACGTTTACGCACGTCCCAAGTATGAATTGTGTAGATCCCATAACGTCCGGACTGTGAGAAGGTTGATTATTGGGAGCAACACGAGTGGTGCTACAAAAGATATGACCAGAAGCAAGACGTTCTAGGCGAGCTCGTCAGATTGGAATTCCAGATACTGACAGACTGGCACCCACCGGCACACGCTCATGCTCCGCATATCTAGAGAGTATCGATGCTAAGTCCGGAATCATCTAAACCGCAGGGGTGAACTCACGGGTGGCGCAAACTGTTCGGGAGAACGTTAGTCAAACGCTTTACTGCGGGAATAATGGCAAGGCTCACGAGGTGTCTTCCAAGGAGAAGTTTCGCTTGAAACCAGAGATACTGTCCAAAGCAAAGAACCCGCCGCTGCAGAGGAAAATGAGTGAGTTCAGTTTGAGACAGCGGAGAACTAAACGTACGCAAGGACAATGGAGATAATCCTAGGTGGGATTGGTGTGAGGAGAGACTTTACGGACGGATGAGATCGCTTACCAGTCAGGAAGATAGGACAGTAAGAGCCTCCGTTTCCTCTCGCTCGAGATTTTTGTATCTTTAATCACCCTGGGGTTGAACTGGGGAATCTTCATGAGGAAGGAGCGAGATTTGGACGGGGTGAAGTTGGAGGAATTGTTAAGCGGGTAGTGACTGGTCGAGGCGTCGTCAAGACGAGTATATGACATCGGATGGCCAGGCCGTATCGGAGAGGGACAGCCTCCGGGTCCGCTCCCACGACATCGATTAAGATCGGCTCCTTGTCCTCAACACCCACTGCGCAGACTCCACGATGGAGAATCTAAATGGGGTGTCAAACGGATTCCAATGGTCCCCAGGTATTTGTTGCAAGCCGCAAAATTATCCGCTTGTCTCATCCCTTTTCTTCGAGTGGGCAGAATTCGACGCCAAGTTAGAACATATCGCCTCCACAGACATACTCCAGTCCGTCATTAATTCATTGTCAAACATCCCTCACCCACTTGAGCTCAATCGTGTAACCCTCAGTGAAGAATGGCCTCATTTACGCGAAATGATCAAGTACAAAATCCAGAAAGTGTGCTAGCCCCAACTTCCCTTTCATGCGTTCGGCTTACAGGTGCTTGGCTCCAAGAATATTGACGCGTTCCTGGAAAACCCAGAATATTCATCCCCAAAACAGCCCCCACCCTTCGTAAATCGCCCCGACACCAATGGTGGCCTCAGGTTGCCACCGGTCCGACCAAGAGCCCGCAACCCTGCAAACCCGATCGAAGCACGAGCAAGCTACATGACAAAAACTGAGACGGAAGAGGCCAAGGCTGGGATCTTTGCGCAGTTGGACGAATTCGAAGAGTACGCTAGAATGTCGCGTCACGTGTCGAACCCCACCCTGATGCTCCTATTGATAGGAACGCGCCATTTACTATCCAGCGCATCTGCGAGCTGTGTACGCGGCCGCACGAGCATTATAAGGTAGTGGGGAAATACCTCAGGGCTGTCGAGAAGACGCTCCTTGTAACTTCGACATGGGACAGCTTCCCCAATCCAGTTAGCGGCGAGGCCAAGCCCAATGGCGCTGGTCCTACAATATCACCTCTGTCCATAGGCCCATTATCTGCTCCCACTACTCCCACCTTCTCGCCTATTCCCTTCCTTCATAGCGACGCCCGAGCTAGGTCCAAGTCCCGGAGCCCACCACGGACATCACCGAACGAACTAAACGACGTGGAGCCAGCGTTCGGTCGCGTTGATGAACTTGATGACCCACGTCCGGGTCACCTAAGCGATAGTCCAATACCGATCTCTTCCACAACGACGATCGCTACAACTCTCCAAGATAGGTTTGTGAAGGGTGAAGACCAGGAACAAAAGGGAGTTCAAGGAGAGACCGAAGCGGTCAAGGAAGAGGTCAAAAACGAAGCTGAAACAAAGGCACCAGGCACCGAGGAACAGAGTACAGATGAGAAAATGGACGGAGACAAGGCGGAGAGCGGGGGTCAAAAGACTGACAGAGAAGAGAAGGCGACAGATCCGGTGGGCGGCGAGGATAAGGAAAATCAAGCCTGATGCAACGACAGGAAGGTCGCCAATCCCCCCCTACTGCTCCTCGTTGACACCTACACCGTATAATATACTTATCCCCCTCCCTCCCAAAGGGTTCACCCACTATTGTCGATCACCCCGGGCCCATCGATCGATGTAGATGAGGATCTGCAGCTATGATCAATGAATCTTGACCGGAGCGACGAGTTGAGCAACCTCCCGACTCACCGAACTCGCTTCCGCTAATCGACCTCTTTCTGGATCTTCTCCAGTAAAGCGTTCATACGAGTTCTCATGCTTGCTTTCTTCCTTTGATATCCGCTGGGACGCCCTGGACGGCGATCCTTTTGTTGGGATGATCTCATGGCCGGACCTGTTTTGGCCGTGCGAACGGGTTCCCTTATTGTTCGCGAGCTAGAGGCCTCGACCCGTTGTTCATCAGGTTTGGAAGGCGATACATCGGATCCAGTGTCGATATCGATGGGCTGGGGTCGATGATCCGGTGCTTGTCCCGCCATGATTCCAGTAACGTTCGAGACGGCAGTTTCGAGTGCCGGCGCAGTTGGGGACGTTCCCGTCTGAACGCCTTCCCTACGCTTCTCGGCGTTCCACTTGGACTTGATTTTGTGTGTCTGAATCCACGCAGATTTGAGTTTTTTGGCTGATCCACCGCTCGTGTGAATTTTCCTGTGCGTCGTCCAAGGGGAGATCACGCACCTCTTTCTTTGGGCAGATGCTGGAACTTCGGTGGACCTTTTTTTTTCTTGGCTGTGCCTTGCTGTAACATGGCTGTTCTGGGACCTCCAAGAATGAACTGTGCGGATCTGGATTCCGTCAATGGCCTGCGATGGCTGTGTGGAGTGTATAGTCAGCCACCGGAACAAACAATGCCAAACATGGGAATCAGACTTAGTTATTATGATTAAAAGTTGAAAAGTTAACATTAAAATCACACCGTTCCCTTCTCTCCTCTGACCTCCTCCGTCTCTCTCGACACCCTCCGTCCTACCTTCAGTTTTATCGTTGCATGAACGTGCAGAACCTCAACCCTGTCGGTCAGTTTTCGCCTAGTCTTGCGTTCCCCGCTCCGCTACGCACTTATCTCATGGCGGGGCCGCCTCCCGGCAATGACGATCGTATGATCTGACCTACTTTCCCCGTACATATAGACCCCTTTGCAGACGAAGGACAGCAATTTGGTGATGACGAAGCAGGAAGCCAGCAGAATTACATCCATATCCGTATCCAACAACGAAATGGTCGTAAGACGTTAACCACCTTGCAGGGTCTCCCCAAGGGTAAGCAGACTTGGGAATCACCTCCCTTTGTCAGCAAACTGATCGCAGTCGGCCCATGCATTCCAGAATACAACTCTAGAAAGCTCCTCAAGGCGTTCAAGAAGGTGTGTTCACCGTAGCAACGCGGCGCTTATCCATGGTTGACAAGCACTGATTCCGTGCGATCCAATAGGAATTCGCTTGCAACGGCACCGTCGTCGAAGATGAGGAGGCTGGCAAAGTCATACAGCTCCAAGGTGACCAGAGGGTCAAGATTCAGAACTTCCTGACCGAGGAGGGTATCCCCAAGAACGCCATCAAGCTCCACGGTTTCTGATTCCTCTTGGCATTTCGTCGCACGTAAAACACACCTTTTGTGCGTGCCGCATATAGAAGCTTGGATGGAGCGGTCTCTCACAAGCCATCTGATTATTCTTTGACGCCACATTGTTCTTGCGTGGCCTTTCGTTTTTGTTTTTTGTACCGCCTATTAGTTACGAATAATGTGTATGGTTTGACCCTGGACTTATGTTCGCGCTGTGAGGCATTTGTTCCCATGAGAGGTGTGGATTTCCGGAAAGTGAGGAAATAACTCGAGCATAACGCTAAGGATCCACGAAACTGGCGTGCTGAGTACTCCCGTGTTATTGCGTTTTTGTTGGCAGACTACTTGATCTTGTCCAGTGGCCTATAAATATATGGTCAGAGCCAGGTAGTAAGATCTCGCGAAGATGCAGGTGACCGACCTATTAAATCCACCACGACTGGAGGGTGTTTATGCAATGAGCGTAATGCCCAGAGACTTCAAAAAGAGACGAACCGGTTCATGTACTGCCTCCATGTCCGCACTTGCTTAATCTTTGCGTTGCCCTCTTGATTCCCTTCAACGTGCTTCCCCTATGAAAGTTGTCCAGACCCTGTTACGCACATCCTTAGAAAACACAAACCTTCGTCGTACCAAAACCAGCTATGCCCATCATAGCCATCATAGCTTCTTCATCCTGGTTTACAGCATCCACAGATTCCCCTTCTTCTTGGTCATTGTCGAGGCCTTCGCTCTGGACGCGTGGCTCTGGAACTAGAGGAACTCCCGAGTTAACAGGTGTCAACATACTTGGAACACACTGCTTACCTGACTCATCTTTCAGCCCCGGGGAAGGCTTAGCTTCAGCATGTTTTGAAACATCTCTGTCCCGAGGATCAACCCTGTGGCGGTCATGGTCATCCCGCCTGTCGTCTCTTCGACGGTCATCCCTTTCTCGTCGATCAGGGTCCCGCCTATCGTCGTAACGATGGTCTCTTCTGTCTCTCTCTGCTCACAGTAAAGTTTATATATATATACCGAAAATGAAAATGAAATCATGCGTACCTGAACGTCTGTCGTGGTCGCCTCTTCGAGGACTTCTGGAGCGGCTTCTCCGACGTGAGTCTCGGAACCTATCTCCTCTTCCCCTACCCCTGTCCCCACCACGATCTCTGTCCCTGTAGCGGTCCCGATCTCTGTCTCGGTCGCTACGTTCCCAACTCCGGTCCCGTCGTCGGTGGTCGTTGCGAGAAGACATGTGGATCGCGTTCCGCGTCGCGAATTTGATCACGTGTGATCCGTCTTCTCCTTCGGAATCAGCGGCCACATCCTCGATTTCCCCAGTCAATTTTTCACCCAATGGAGGAAAATCCACAACAGGCTCAACCAAAACCGAAATATGAACCGAGATTCATGCTAAGCGGGCACACAATGTCTGTCTCGTCGGTGAAATTTAGCCCTGATGGTGCTATGCTTGCCTCTGCAGGTGAGTTTCGTTTCCTTCCCGTGCACACCCCCGCTGCCGTCGTGCCGTCGCTTTGAGATGTACTGACATGCAAAGATCTCAAGCGGCAGATAAGCTAATAAAGGTTTGGGACACATACACGGGTGATATTATCAAGACTCTCCATGGTCATTCTGAAGGGATTTCAGACGTCGCCTGGTCGTCCGAAGGCGATTTCCTTGCCAGCGCATCTGACGATAAAACTGTGCGAATATGGGATTTTAACCTTGTGAGATCCTTTCTCCAACCTACTCATTTATCTTCGCCAATCTAGATTCCATAGGGCGCGACGGTCAAGGTTTTTAAGGGACACACAAACTTTGTGTTTTGCGTCAACTTTAATCACAAGTCTAACCTCCTCGCTTCGGGTGGTTTTGATGAGACAGTGCGGATATGGGATGTTGCCCGAGGTGTGGATTCCGCCCATCGCTGCGTTTTCCTGCCATTTCTCACAGAAAACGTTAGGCAAATCTCTCAAGATCCTTCCTGCTCACTCGGACCCCGTCACTGCAGTCAGTTTCAACCTGGATGGGACAATGATTGTTTCCTGTGCAATGGATGGCCTTATGTAAGATTCACCGGTAACGTTGACCACGCCTTCAACTCAGTCCTTTTTGTAGACGTCTTTGGGACGCTGATTCTGGTCAATGCCTGAAGACTCTTGTAGATGATGACAACCCCATATGGTACCCTAGAACCGTGCCCTGCGTCCTTTACGATGTTCTAACACATATTCTTGTAGTTCGCATGTCAGGTTTTCTCCCAATTCCAAATTCGTCCTCGCCGTAACTCAGGACTCTACCATCCGACTTTGGAACACCCAAACGTCGAAATGCGTCAAAACGTACAAAGGGCACACTAATTCGACGTATTGTTTGTTTGCGTGCTTCAGTGTGACTGGACGCAAGGCGGTAGTAAGTGGCAGTGAAGACTCGAAGGTTTATATTTGGGACCTGCAAACGAGGGAGATCCTGCAGGTACTTGAGGGACACAGAGGTAAACTCTGCTATTCTCATTTCGTACGTCCCGTGAATAAGGTCTAATCTCTCCCCCTAGATGTGGTCATGACAGTTGCTGTATGTATCGTTATTTGTCAAAGTGACGCGATGGCTCACGGCCCTGTCACCTTCTAGACTCATCCGACCAAGAGCATTATAGCGTCCGCGGGCATGGAAAAGGACCTGACGATACGGCTTTGGTTCGATGAACAAGAAGCTGTCACCACGGAAGAAAAATAGGTAAAAGATTCGGAGTCTGTTGGTAAAAATCGGGTTTCTTAGGACTTGCTGGATGGTTCTGAAAAAACTCAGTACGATCCTGTACGAAAATCGTTTAAATATCCGGGGTCTGGATCAGATTTTCCAACCGGTTCTCCCAACCGTTAGGAGGAAAAACCTTCCAACAGCTCCTAGGTCTTTTACCAACTCTTTTTCCTGCAGTTTTATTCCCATCCTCTTGATTTCGTTCACACCCCGCGCACGAATTTCAATAGATGTTCCCTCAAGATTAGTAGCCTGTCAAGTGTTCCATCTCATTCATATGTTGGCGATCCTTTCCGGATGGCTACCCTCGCGACTGGAAAAAATAAAAACACCCTGCCCCGGAGAGGCTTGAACTCTCGACCTTGTGATGGCAACATAACAGTCACACGCTCTAGCCAACTGAGCCACGGGGCACATAACCATTTTAGTTTCGTTGCAAATATGTTGGTCCAGCTGACATTCCGGTCGAATTTCCAGCTAAACTAAGCATTCTTGCACCCTATACAGATCGACCGGGTAGAAAATTACATGCGGTCCTCCTCGATGTCCAAGCGAGAGCGTGTGGCCTACATCGAGGAGTTAGCCTAAAGCTAAGCCAGGACGATTGGAAGCTTACCCTCTCCTGTTCTCCATCATCATCTGGGGATCTTCCACGTTTGAGGCCCTGCTGAGGAGCAATTTCCCCTTGCTTCCAATCTTCGCCGCCACCAGCCACAATCCCCGTCGTGTCTGCGTATCTCTCCTCTACCTGCCTCCTTCGTTCCGCCTCCAATCTCTGGGCTTGAGCACCCCAGCCACCACGACCGGGATCGTAGTCTTCGCGGTGCTCATCACGTACCTGACCGCCGCTTTTGCCCCGACCGAATTGTCGGCCCTCTTTATACCCAGCGTCCAAATCACAACGAACTATCCGTTCGTCGAGTTTTGTTCCACTGATGTATCTTAAGCTCGCGAGAGCCTCGGGACGCGTGTAAAATTCGACAAAGCAAAATCCGCATGGTGTCCTTGAGAGGTCACATTAATACCGTCAGGGGTGACCGGTCCGAATGAAACTCACTTAGTATTCCTATCAAGGCCCATGATGACGCGCTTTATCCCTCCGCCTTCGGAACTATTCGCGCATTTGTTGAATAACTCGTAGATTTGTTCCTCTGTTGTGTAGAAGCTCAGGTTACCAATCTACCCGGCGGTCAGCTTGGGATGCGCAGCTTCGAGAAAACGAACACACGTAGAGGGTGCAAGATTTTGAGAGAGCGTCTTCCTGTCTGCTTCTATCCAGCCGGGCTTGAGAATCCTTGTAGTTCGACGGTTGGTCGAGAGGCTGTACGACGTGCGCCATAGTGAAGAGGTGAAAGGTTCCGTCGATCATCGCGTCACGTGTTATCATAAGCTAATTTTCTTCCCACTGACCGTTCGATCTGAAAGCGACATTTGGACTGGACACCGTTAACGGAAACAGAGTCTGAGAGCGATGGCAGATATCGAGACAGCTCTGGCCAAAATTCGGCCGCATACGGCGTCCTCCCTTTCCCACCAAAAAGCTCCTGCTCAGTTACTGCAGGCATTAGAATCGACATTCGGGCAACAAGGGACGGAGAGATCACCCACTGCTTACTTCGCTGCGCTGCTCACGACCTTGGACAGCACCCTCCAAACCTCTCGAACCTCTGGGTCTCTGACTTTTGAGGAAGGCGACGTTTTACCAGCAGAATTATATCTTCTGGCTCTGGTCCTTCCCTTCGTCCCACATCCTGTAATCCGCTCGAACCTTTCAACGATTCTGTCCCTCACCGCTCCCTTGTTTCCATCGTTGGTCCCACACGCCCCACCACTGCGATCGCAATTGGCGATTTACAATTCTGTCTACCTTGCCCTCGAAAGATCCCAACTCGAATCGGCACAGGGCCTCAGACAGTCATTCGCCTCAATCCTCCACTTGACGCTTGATCCTCGGCCCAAGGTGCGGAAAAAGGCTGTGGAGCTCATTCGTGATGTCCTTGCCGCCGCTCCTCCCCCATCTGTTAGACATCCATATGCATCACAAGTCTCCGACTTCATCCTCTCTACACTTACGAACGACGTAACTCCAGGAAAGGGAAAGAAAAAGGGTAATGTCGACGGGACAGAGACTGGTATTCATATCCTTGCGTTGCTCGGACCGGTCGTTCTTACCTTACCGCCCCCAGTGCGTGACGAGCTGATGTACTAAAACTGATTTACTCAAACTCCACACAGTCGCTATCATCCATTGCTGCCTCTTTAATCCCCCTTCCCCTGTTAGGGAACCCTTATCTGTCACGCTCTGCGTTCGCCACGCTTTCGGTCCTCCTCACGGCTATTTCGGACGATGACGAAACCGCACTTACCGCACAATTGCCCAACATAATATCCGCAATCCATTCCTCCTGCCCTCCGCAAAGTGATACGACAGTGTCTCCTGCGTGGACGCTGGTGCTGGCGAGAGCTCTTGTATCGTACAGGAAGACGTCACCCGGCGAGTTCGAAATCGAGCTCCCTCGCACGTGGAAGAGCGTTTGGTTTTTCCTGGAATCCACAGATCGAGACACTCGGAAATCTGCGGCGGAAGCACTCGACCTCATCTCGACGTGTTTTAACTCTTCTCTCATCGAAAAGGCATTATCAGACGCGCGTCAGGGAACAGATAATTCGATCGTTGTGAAAATAATCACACAAATACAGAAGGCATTGGATTCATTGGCGTTTGCAAGATCGATCCCGGAGCTGCTATCCGTAATCTCGTCTCTCGTACGGGCTCTCCGGTACCGCGGTGGTGTGACAAAAAACCCGACAGCCGTGGAAGTCCTCATGCCTGGTATTGTGAAAAAAGTCGGGACTCTTCGTACTCAGAAGAATTTCGAATATAAGGAGGATGCGGACAAGACTCTTGGGGTAGTGATGGGTGTTATTGGCCCTGAAACTCTCTTGGAGATTCTCCCGCTGAATCTTGAACCTTCTGACAGGTAGCACGTGTGCTTCCTCCACGTTCAGCCTTTTTAACTTTTCTGCGCAGAGCCGAAGGTCGAGAGCCACGCGCCTTCCTTCTCCCATTGCTTACCCAACCACACCCTTCACCCCTCAACCACTTTATCTCGTACTTTGTTCCCCTTACCGAGCGGATGTTCGATTATCAACAAGCGGCTGAAGCGGAGGGTCGTGCCTCGGAGGCAAAGGTCTGGAGTGTCCTGGTTTCGCAGATCTGGAATGGCCTGTCGGGTTATTGTCATGGGACAGTCGATCTCAAAACAGTATGAATTTATCGTTCACCCATATCATATTTGTGGTCTCACGGGACTTATTAGGCTTTAACAACAACCTTCTCCCAACTTCTGTCGCAACTTATCTATAGCCAAGTGGAGTTGCGACCGGCGATCCTCAAAGCGTTGAAGGTGATGGTGGACTCTAACGTTTCGTTGGCGTCTAAGGGCAGTGAAGACGAGGTATCATCACTCACTTTGTCTCATATCGAACATATTTCCCAATCGACAGCTCAAGAAAATGTTGCCTTCCTGGAGACACAAGCGGATAGCTGGCTCGCTGTGCTCTTCAATGTTTTTGGGACGGTTGAGCGCGATCACAGGGGGAAAATTGGGGATGTGATTAAGGTCTGGGCTGGTATTGCCAAACCTGAGGTTTGTTGTGTTCGTCAACCGCTGCTTCGTGGGTGCTCACACTCTTGCAGCACCTTTCGAAAGCGTTTGCCAAGGTGTCGCAACTGTTCAAGCAAAACCTCGCTGTTCCAGCCGCCACCTCGTCTAAGTCAGGAACCAACACAGATGGAGATGGCGTTGTCACGATGGCCCAAGACCTGCTGCAGGTTCTCCTCCCTTACCTGGGGAGAAAAGATGCCCAAACCTTGTTCGAACTTTCCAGTACGGAAGATGTGTTGGAGAATAAGGACACCGGGGTCCAGAAACGTGGCTACAAGCTTCTTGGTAAACTGGTTGAGAGTGGGAAGATCGAAATCACCCCCGAGAATTTCATTCAACTGCTTGAGGGTAGGGTGGGCGGAGTTTCAGCTGCAGCAAAAAAGGTTCGTGCACACTATGTCATTGTTTGTCCCGGCCCCCTCATGAAAATTTACAGGATCGACTGCACCTGCTTTCATTTCTCGTCAACGTGCTTCCCAATACATCGTTGCATCTGCTTCCCTCCTTGATCCCAGAAGCGGTCCTGGGAACAAAAGAGCCATCAGAAAAGGCACGCCTCGAAGCGTTCGACTTGATTGTCACCATGGGCACGAAGATGAAAGAGGGTGGTGTAGTTAAACGAAACTTGCTCATAGGGATGGACGAGGATGATGCGACAGAAAGTACGTCTTTGATTAATGAACTTTTTGGACTCGAATCAACCAACCGGGCCCTGTAGTATCCGCATCTTTGGAAGAGTACTTTACTATGATTGCCGGTGGTCTCGCTGGTGCTACTCCTCACATGATCAGCGCAACGATTACCGCTATCTCTCGACTTGTTTTCGAGTTCAAAGGTTTGGATCTCTTCCGGTCCTCCGCCCTGCCTCGTACTGACTTGCCGTTCCAGACGATATTTCTTTGGAAATGTCCAACGAAATCCTTACTACGATGATGGTCTTCCTCGACTCCGCGAACAGAGAGATTGTCAAGTCCGCCCTCGGTTTCATAAAACTCGCTATCCACATCTATCCCGCAGATATTGTCCGCGAACATCTCAGCCAGATACTCAAATCCCTTCTTGGCTGGTCTCACGGTCACAGGAACCACTTCAAGATGCAAGTGAGGTACATCTGCGAACGACTCATGAGGAAAGTTGGTTACGAGGAGTTGCTGGCCTGCGTGGAAGGAAATGAAGATGGGAAGAAGATCCTAGCCAACATCAAGAAGAGGAAGGAGCATGCGAAGAAAATGAAAGCAAAAGCTGTCGAACAAGACCAGGTTAGCGTCTAAGTTCATCACGTATCTCTGTGTTCCCTCAAAGTCGACCCAGACGACCCCTGTCCACAAACAAGTCGCTGGATCAACTTTCGAAGACGTTCTTTATGGCGACGACTCTAACAGTGAAACCGATGATGACGAAGATGAAGAGGTGAACACTGGTGGCCGTAAGAAGCGGCGCGACGTTCACGGTGGTGCTCGCCTTCGTATCGACAACGATCAGCCAATGGATCTACTCGAGTCCGCCGTGACTCAGGTTACAAGTAAGTGAAACCCTTGGTTTCCGGCCCCATTTAACACCTGTTTTTGAAGGTGTTCGTTCGAAGAAGAACCGCAGACCAGGTCAGGAAGCTGCCCGGTTCAAGGCTGATGCGGAAACCGGCAAGATTATCATCGGCGACGGAGATGAAACAAACGATGGAACTATGGAGGTAGAGGAGGACGTTGTTGGAACGGCTTATCGCGACTCTATTCGCTCTATCGATGGCTTCAGTCGCGGTCCAAACGGTCGGGTAAAGTTCAACAAGGATACGAAGAAACGTCGAAGGGAAGAGCTGGAAGGCGAAACTGAAGACATAGAGATGGGCGATGTAACAGCGAGCACGGGTAGGAAAAGCAAGAAGCACTCACCAGAAAAAATTGGGAAGGAGTTCAGATCCAAGGTTCGTGCCCACAATTGCGCGTACACTGTTGTAGCTGGACTGACTGACCGGTCAACAGAAAGCAGGCGGCGACATCAAGAGAGGTGGAACAGATCCATACGCATATGTTACACTGCAGCAAGCTGCCAAGAAAAAGTCCGGAAGGATTACGAATAGGCGATGAATATGTACACCTACTACATTTCTATATGGTCCATCATATCTGCATCGTGATGAGGATCCCCGTGTGGTTTTGGGGAGCTACAGGGCATCGGATATATACTCGGCCGAGAGAGGTGTACGAAGAATGCCACCGACATACATAGGTAGGGCATGCGGAGGGTGAGAATCGGGACGCCTGTGATCAAATGTCCCAACTCGAAGGATCATCCCACCAGGGAACCTGCGGGTCTATCCTGAACTCCACATCGTCCACGTATCTTCTGAGCTTCCCAAGAATATTGTCTGGAATCTGTTCGCGCTCATCCTCTGCTATGAGAATGAGTGTATCCAAAGGAACACCACATTCCTTCCTGGTGGCAAGGAGGCCTTCGAGTTTGGTAGGACTGAATGATTCTTCCTGGGAAAGATAGATAGTAAGTTTTCGGAGCGAGGGGCAAGTGATCTCCGGTTCCGTTATTTGTAGAACAGCTATGAACAATTGACTTGAGCAGTCGACGAGTGTTATTGAACGGAGATTTTCCATTGTCCTTAAGGCCAGAAAGTGGGGAGCTTCAGAAACTTCGTGTTGGCTGAAGTATCCTTGAAAACCGTCGAATAGTACTTTCTCGACTTCGGTTGCGGATATCGGGTGGAAGGAACGGATGGCTTCATACGAAAAGCCACATTCCTCAACGTCCTCGATTGCCTCTGCGTTTGAGGCGGCGATGTATATTGTTCCGTTCGGTCCTATATAGCGGAGGGAACATATGTCTGATGTGGTGATTGAAAAATTGATAGCGGTGACGTTTCTTGCCATCGGGACGTGTTCCAAGGACGATGGGAGGAAATGCTCGGTGATGCCGTTTTGACCCGGGGTAACATCTGCGCGCAGAGTCACGTCCACGCCGACGGGCAAAGATAGATGGGAGATAATTCCTGACCGGGCCGAACGTCCAACAAGCTCAAGCTGGTTGAGGCAGGGTAGGTGGACGATTTTGTCTACGTCGTCGTGAGATCCACCGTCGTCGCTCAGGGGTCCAGCAGCTACCATCATTAGGTCCTCCAAGAGCGGGGTCTGCTCAAGGAATTCCAATAGGTCGGCCATTATTGGTTCGCCGTGTGCCGTATATTGGAGGCTGAGGTGGGTTAGGTTTGGGGTCCGAAACTGTGTCAAGTCGAATGTTGCACGCTCGACGGTAAACCGTCGTAATTCGGGAAGGTCCCCCTTGAAGATCGTGGGAAGGTACTGCCACGACGCGCTACGGGGCGCGATAACCAGCGTCTTGAGTCTCGGAGCTGGGCTCGAAAGATCGCGACACATGGCGGTCGTATCTATCGTGATCATTGGGTGGGCGATCAATAATTCTATGCGGTCGACGTGAGGGGCGATGAAAGTCTTGAGAGCGGCGTGAGAGAAACGTGGCCGCACATATATGTGTAGTGGGGCTGTTTTGGCTCGTTCGAGGAAGAAAAATGTCTGTTCTTCACCGGCACAATGCACCTCTGCCCAGAGTGACGCAAACGAGAGCAGGGTTGTGCGCCAGTGCCGACAAACGTGGGTGGCTGAGATGAGGTCCCTGCCTGGCCACCGGTGGGTAAACACCGCGGCAAATACCTCAGAAGGGAGTCGATTAATGCGGCTGACGGAGTTTATCAGGGACTTGAGGCGAAACGATGCGGCCGTTATCCCCTGCTCCATCCTTACGATCTGCAGAGCAGTATTTCAGCAATGCACGCCTCGAAAGATGTTCAAGGCGTGCGGACCTCGTGGACCTGGATTTTTGGAAACCTGTGATTATGCACATGTGAACAACGGGTTCATCTGAGATTCCAGCTGCGTCACGTACTTGTCGGGGTGAGTCGAGATTTCTTCCAATTTGTAAGAAAACGCGCTGAACAATTCCTGGAGCGAGAGCTCCTGTCCACGGTAGAGCGCGGCCATCGCGGTTTGAGCTGAAATCCCGGGTTACTTATCTCCCCCTGGCACTGTCCCTGATCTACTTCCCACGATCCGTTTGTTCACTACTTACATTGTATCATTGCGAAGTGAGTCTAATTATGAAAAAAATAGTACTGAAGTGTACGGGATTAAACGACTAACAACTATGAAACCACGCGGGCACCTAACAGATACCTGTTACCGTAGACAGACTCACTGAAGTAGGTCATGTGGAAACTGCGGACAAGCCTGTAAGCTTCAGAGGGGGTCGAGCACCGAACTAGATGCCTCGAGGTAAGGGAGAGCTTCGCGCTACAGTATAGCGTTAGATGAAAACCAAAGCACACGGCGTACCCAGAACTCACGGCTCGATTTTGACAATGTTCTCCTCACCACTCGTGTCAGATAACCGGAATGCCCTCAAATAGTTCCTCAAACCATCTGGAGGTAATTTACCAGGGAGACCCCACATAATCACATTCTTCCCATTCCCAGAAGTCCCACCGTTAGGCCCATTCCCGTCAATGAGCCCTTTTTTCGCAGCTTCCTGGCGACCGACTGAACCGCGCGTCCTTCCAGCAGGAAAAGGATTCGGAACACCTTTAGCATGAAGTGGTAGGGATGACATTGTTGCTTTCTTCAGCATTCGCAGGTTGCGGGCCATGGAACTTTGGGAGGATAGTGATAGATAGGCGGTTCCAGTCGGCCAAAAACGGTCGTAATCCATGAATACTGGTATAGAAGAGAACCGTTCAGATTTCGAAGCAGCCACTGAAGGTGACCGACTCACTTCCGGAAACGTTTTCAAGATTCCACGTTTGCGCTAGCCTCCGCACATCCTGTGGTAGGGCGGTTTTTGGTAGGCCACTCACTTGTACGTGTGTATAAGGTAATGACGCTGTATTTCGCATATGAAAAGACATTTCACACCGAAAAGGATGAAAACACACCAGACGAGCGAGCACCCGCCCTTGTGAAGGCCTGCTGCACCGGACGCGTCCACCGCATTCTTGAAGAGCTGACGGAACAATCGGCAACTTCCGAGATCACTCTTCCTCGCAAAAAATGAGGCAGAAGAGAGCCAAGGCGTACCGGAAGCTAATGGGCCTGTACTCAATGGCTTTTGGGTTCAGACGGCCGTATCAAGTGCTCGGTAAGCACGCCTACTTCCAGAAGTTTTCTTTCTCAACTGTGGGTCGCAGTCGATTCGGAGATGTGTAAATCCGCGCACCAGGGTGTTATGGATCTGCCGAACCAGCTGGCTACTGTCCTGCAGGGAACCGCCAAACTGAGTGCGCGTCATTCTCTTCCGTCTCTTTCCGTCCGATTGAACAGGTCTTGCCAAGTCAAGTGATAACACAATGCTGTATCCATGAACTTTACCTCCAAGGGAAAGCCATCCAACCTGTAGTGGACCTCGCCAAAAGTTTCGAACGAAGGAGATGCAACCACAGAGAGGCTATTCCTGGGGATTTATGCCTGAAAAATGTCATAGGTAACTTTATTATGCCAGCTTTACTCCATAACTAAGTCTCGATCCGAGCAGGCGAAACGAACAAACACCGTTACGTCGTCGCCACACAATCCCAGATCCTACGTTCATCACTACGCGACATCCCTGCCGTACCCGTCGTTTATATCAATCGTTCGGTGATGATTCTCGAACCACCCAGCGATGCGACATTGAAAGCCAAGGAACAAGTGAGCCGAATGTATCCGATTGGCAGTTGCGACTTTTGATCGCTTCGTTACAGGCAGACGAGGCTGCGCTTCGGCCTCCTGAATCCGAGTTAGCCAAACTCTCCGCCTCTGTCCAACAAGTCGAGCCCCACAAGATGAGAAAGAGGGGGCCAAAGGAACCGAACCCTCTCAGCGTTAAAAAGAAGAAATCCACTGTCCCACAGCCCACCCAACAAAAACAGAAGTTGAACCCGATGCCTATAGACCGTAAACGAAAGCTTGAAGATGGTCCGGACGACGTCGAGGCGTCCGCCGGAACCGCTGAGATCTCTGGTGGTGGACATAAACGGAAGAGGAGGCGGAAAGCGAAAACCGAACCCACCACCGACCACGATTCGTCGTGAATATTCACGATTGAGCTTCGCACCATCCTTGATATACGCATTACAAATATTTTCTTCCTACGCTGCCGATAGGCTTTCAGGTCCGACAACTGTAGGGAGGAATCAAATTCGCAGTGCCCCGTGGCTCAGTTGGTTAGAGCGTGTGACTGTTATTAAGTGGCATCACAAGGTCGAGAGTTCAAGCCTCTCCGGGGCAGGTTCTTTTTGCCTCCCCTCGAGCTTGGTTGACATCGGGATGTTTGTTAGAAGTGAACTTGGTGCACTGGTTTGAGAGCTCCTTCCATCATGCAGGCAGAAGTCCAGCAGTTCAGCACGTTACTGCAATCTCTCAACCTGACAACTGGGTCATTCAAGCCAACGCCTGCGCCTGCCTTACTTTCTGCACTCGGGAATGGTTCCTTGTTCGACCCCTTCGGCATTTTTGCCAACACCTCAATCGCTTCTTCTGATCCTTTGGCTTTCAATGTTCAAGACAACTGTAGTCCACAACCCTACTCAGCGCCACCCATCACCGACCAGGAATTTCCGCCATTCGATTCTGCAAAGGCCGCTATATTCCGATATCGACAACAGCAATCCGTAAACCTTGGATCCTGGTTGGTGATACACCTGTAACCTTTTTGCCGCCGCCGGTTCAATCTTCTCCAACAGGTTTGTTCACGAAGACTGGATGTCGCCGTCGTTGTTCTTGTGTGCTTCTGGTCCCAAAATCTCCGAGCTAGATATTGCATACGGTTGGGGCTCTGTGGAAGGTGCCCGCTCTGTTCTCGAACGCCACTGGGACACTTGGATCACCCAATCCGATATGGACTACCTCGCAGGAATCGGAATCAATACTGTGCGGTTACCAATTGGGTACTGGAACCTTGGGCCGGAATACTGCAAGGGTACGAACTACGACCAAGTCTCGTCTGTCTACCAAAACTCTTGGCCAAGAGTTAAACGGGCGATAAACATGGCGGGAAAATCTGGGCTGGGCGTTCTAGTCGACCTGCATGGGGCCGTCGGCAGCCAGAACGGGCAAGGACATTCCGGTATATCTGACGGCGCAACTGGCTTGTTCCACTCTCAGTATAACATGGATCGCACCGTTAATGTTCTGACTTTTCTCATGAGGGAGCTCTCACCGGTCACGAACGTGGTCGGGATCCAGATGCTCAACGAACCTAAGGATGTACCTGAACTCATCCCGTTCTGTACGTCGGATATTCACCCACCATAAAAAATTGCTCACAGATAAATAGATGAGAGAGTTATCACGGAAATGAGAGAAGCTTCGCCGAATGGGAGCACCTTCCCTTTATACCTACACGACGGGTTCAACCTTTGGAAATTCAGCGACTTTGTTCACGGACGACAGGACTTCGTTGTGCAGGACTACCATTCGTACTATGTATTCACCCCGTCGGACGCTTCTACACCTGCCTCCAAGCACTCTGAAAACGTCGAAAACGGGATTTTCCAAACGTTAATAAGCGCTTCCGGGAATGAACGTCGAAATCTCGTCATCGATGAATGGTCATGCGCTCTCACAGCCCAAAGTTTGTCATCCGAGAAAGACCCTGATGAGGCGCGGAGGAGGTTCTGTACGGGACAGATGGGAGTTTACGCGACCGCTGCGGCGGGATGGAGTTTCTGGGGTACGACCTTGTCCGGACACCCTTTCTGAAGACTGACAGAGAACGCGAGCAGCGTACAAGAAGGAAGACTGTGAACGAGATCCCGGGTGGTGTTTCAAGGCTGCGGTCGGGAAAGCTCTCCCGCCAACCTTCTTTTCGTATGGCCAAGCTTCGAAGGCTACAATCTCGCCGAGCGATATCGCATCCCTCTTTCCAGACAGCCGCCTACCTGTCGTTACTGGACTGATGGCAAAGATCAAATCTGTGGCGGAACCGTTGTGGCCGAAGAGTCACAAACGCGAGCTAACTGTATATCACCCAGGTTTCCACCCCTTCGATGTCTTTTACCATCTCGTTATGTTGGGAAGGAAACGAAACGAGCCGCCGATCAACCTCTCTGCAGCTGATGCGGTCGCCACCAAAGGACATTCTGACGGATTGATGACTGCCAAAATTTTCGCCCTTGTGGACTTCTCGAGGCTTGGGTTCATCGACCAATATGTGAACGACAGTATTGCAACCTTGGGACCGGGTGTGATCGACATGGGGTCTCACCAGACGTACAGAGACGGATTCTTGCGAGGGTTGGCGGAGGGTGAAGCAAATGTTCAAACTATGTTACAGGCCTAGTCTACTGCCAAGAAGGCATGGCGGCAATTCATGATATTTTTTTGACCTTCCCTTGCACCGTCCGATTCCTCCCAGCGCCCGAGAAGAATACGAGAAGGATCAGCAATGAGTTGGCGGTCAGGAGTATAAGGGACGAAATGTTTGTAGAAGGGAACACGTTCCACGAGTATTCGACAGCAGCCAACAGCAGGACCCTAGATGATCCGGTTAGCAACAGCTTGACCCGAAATGAGAGTGACTGACTGTAAGAAGAAGAATGGGGCTTGTCGCTTCCACCCGAAAAATTGCCTCGGCTCAAGCAACGCCTTCCATGTAAGCAGTGGTAGCTGCTGGGCGTACCACGAGTAAAATTGGTAATGGAGAGAGCGTGCACAAGTCATTCCGATGAGGTTACACGTAAACAAGATCACAACAATGGCTGCATTGTAATGTTAGAGGTGCAAGTAAGTCCTTTGGGAGTACTCACAATCGGACGTCATAGGTAATGTCGTAGGAGGTATTGTAGGGTATTTGATTGCCTTGATGACCGTAGTGAATGAACCGTGGAGGTCGACGAACCACCGTTTCAAGAGAAAAATAACGAGGGTTACGAGGTGGACTGCGAGGAGTCCTTTTGCAAATGGCTTGCTTATGAAGATGTCTTCTGAGACAAAGCGCCAGTTGA
>Ga0307514_10001438_pt1 | contig 29178 bp, 28 predicted proteins | sample 16_EM_MG_FD_203088 | JGI IMG/M metagenome (GOLD analysis project Ga0307514, IMG submission 203088) | Populus trichocarpa ectomycorrhiza microbial communities from riparian zone in the Pacific Northwest, United States - 16_EM | ecosystem: Host-associated > Plants > Roots > Unclassified | place... | reverse complement strand
AAAAAAAAAAAAAAAAAAAAAAAATAAGCGGCTAAATCCAAGTTACCCTGAAAGTCCAAGTATGAGAATGTTGTAATCCATAATTACTTGTGCAATAGTTTCAAGAATCACCCAGGTGCCAACCAGACTAGATATACAGGATGTATATATAGTACATTTTTTTTGTTTGAGATCTGGATTACCACCAATCCTACTTCACTACGTCACCGCTCCCACTTCTCCTTCTCTTCGTCCTCTTCCGCCTCTATCTCTTCCTCTTCACACATCATCACCATCACTCTTATTAGAACCGTCATCCTCATCACTACCGTCATCACCATCATTATCAGAATCCACTCCAAAATCAATCTCTGGAATAACCATCTCCTCATCTTCATCCTCATCCTCAAGTACCCCGCCACCACCACTACGACTACTACTCCTCGAAGCAATAGTCCCCACTATACAGCCTCCAACATCCACCCCCGCTGCCGGCGACGGCAGTGACGCAGATGGAGTAGAGGTGAGTTTAACCCTCTTCGTAGGATGTGGATGTGGGGTTACAGGGATTTCCGCGTCCATATCTTGGTGGAGCTGTTTTGTGGAGGGAGTTAGTGGTGTGAAGGAGGGGAGGGCGTGGATTGTATCTTGAGGGTCATTGCCGGGGCGATTGTTGGTGGTGGTAGTGGGGGGAGGCTTGGGTGGGGTAGCTGGTGCGGCGGGGGAGGAGTGTTGAGGCTGCTGTAGTTGTGGTTGTGGTTTTGGTGAGGGTGGTGGTGGTGATATTATTTGGGGGTGCTGTTGTGTAGGGGTGGGTGTAATAGGGGTGCGGAGTGCTCTCGACCACCTCTCTTCCCGGGGTAATATCTCCCCGCCCCAATCTACTGCCTCCACTCTACTACCTCCGTTCTGAGTTGCATCCAAATCAACATCCATTGCCTCTTCCACTCCTTCTTCACCATCTTCCTCTCCCTCTTCCCCTTGCTCCCCTTCATCCCTCTCACCAACCCTAACAACAGGCATCCTCGGCCAACACACCCCCTGCACACCCATTTCCTCCAACCCTCCTTTACTCTTCCCGGCAACCAAAAAAGGCAGCAAACTCCCCCGGACGTAACTAGCCGGAAACAGTACACTTGCTAGGAGGAGTGAGCGGGTACTTGTCAAGATAGCCATTCTGTCGATTTTAGTTCTTAGTTCCGAGGGGATTCGGGGGGCAGGGAGGTGTATGAGGAGGGTTTCTAGGAATGTTATTGCGACCTGACCCTCCTCAGAAGGATGATTGTGGTTGCCGTTGTAAGGTTGGCACTGGGAATCCGCCATGTTGGATGTAGTGTTGAGGAGGGTATCCGCAAGAGTAGCCGTCGCTGTAGAATTTCTCGCTGATGCTGATGCACCATTACTGCTCTTCTTCCGCTTCCCAGATGTAGATGCAGATGAATTTACGGTAATCGTATTGTCCTCCTTCATAGCCATATACGGCCTAAGCACATCATCCACTGCATTCTCTGCAATCTTCACTACCTTCTTCCACTCCCCTCCTTTCGGCATCCCGCCCCCCACTAATATAAGCAGCGTATTCAAAACCCTATACACCATCACCCGTAGCTCCGAATTCAGTTTCACGTAGTCCCAGAGCGAGAGGATAGAGGTGATTGTTTGGAGGGCGGCGGGGATGAATAATTCGCCTAATCTTTGCGCGAAGGTGTCGATGAAGGAGAGGGTTGTGAGATGCAACATGGGGAGGAGAGTGAAGAGATGGTCTCGGGAGGAGGCAGAGTGTGTTGGGTTTGGGTGTGTGTGGGGAGGGGTTAGGGAGAGGATTCGTGAGGTTAGGCTGAGAATGGTGAGGAGGGGAGTGGTGACGGGAACGGTGGTGGGGAGGGTGAAGAATGCTAGGAGGAGGCGGAGCAGGAGGAGGGCTCTGCCTGCTTGAGCAGAGGGGGAATCGGATGGGGGATGGGAGAGGTTGAGGGTATTATTTGTGTTTGAGGAGGATTCGGGGGTGAGGGAAGGGTCTTCAAGAACAGGTGAGAAGAGTTGGTCGAGGGTGGTATGGAGGTCGGAGATGGTGCAGTGGAGTAGGCGGGCCCATTCTGAGGAGATTGCGTTCGCAGTGGTATTGCGCTCTCCCTCGAAGGGTTCTGCGCCGCGAGAGGAAGGGGTGGCACAGAGGTGGAGGTTGATTAGGATCTCCCGCGAGAGAGACTCGACTTCCTCGGTTAGAGTGTACGGCGGGGAACTCAAAATTGCGAGGATGATGCTCTGGGTGCGCTTGGCAAATGGCCGGAAGGTGGTTGCGTGGGCGGGGAGGGTTTGGGCTAGGGCGCGGAGAGCAGAAGGCAGGAGGGTCGGGGAGTCAGTGATTATGGGGGGGTTGGTGGCTTGCGAGTGGGAGGTGTGGTTTGGGGAGAGGAGATGGAGGGTTGCTTCGAGGAAGGGTTTGAGGTTAGGGGTGGTTAGCTCGCGGGTGAGGGTGGGTTTGGAGGGGGTGAGGAGGTTGAAGATGGTGGAGAGGGTGGAGAGGGAGAGGGTGAGTGTTGCGGTGGGCTCGGGGCGCTGCAATAGATTTAAGAGATTCATTAGCTGCGGAATTGAGACAGAGAGGAAGGGAGAACGTACCCCGAGAAGTGCCACCACCAGCGGTACCCAGCTCTTTGCCCACGCGCCCAAAGCCTCAGGGCTGCTCTCTACACTGGCCTTCACCAGCGCAACACCGGCCCATTTTCCCTGTGGGGGTCTGCTCTGGAGGAGAGATGACACCCGGGTTTTATATTTATGAAGGAGGACTGTGGTGTCTCCGTTTTTTGAGGAGGCCGTATGGAAGGCTGTTTCGAGGATGGGGATGGAGTAGAGGGTGCTGACGATGGCGGCGATTTCGGAGGGGAGGCCGGGTTCGGGGGTGCTGGTGAGGGTTGTGGTGAGGGAGCGGAGGTGGAATGGGTCCATGGAGGGGGAGGGGGGTTGGGTTTGGGGGGGCATTGCACCGAGATTGCGGAGCACAATTGCTGCTGCTGATCTCGATCTCAGATCTCAGACCCCAATTGCTATGTACAGTCCATATAGCTAGAAATTCCGTACTTCAGGACATGGCAAGGGCTCCAACTTACGGCGATATGCCAGAAACAAATTTCCAGCCACTGCGGCAGGTTCTCTTGGCACTGTCCCGTGGCTTGCGTGCGGCCCAGGGACACTATGCAATTGAAATTCATGTCATTGGGCTGTCACAGCGTCTGGTGATACGCCCACCTATATTTATCGCTCTCTCTCGCTCCTTACTCTATAAACCTGCAGGCCCTCACAACAAGAATCCCCATAGCGAGACTCGACGTCTATACATTTCACCCCACACATCTCGCTCGTTACCTGTACGCAATGGCTACCGTGCGTGAAGGGCTCCAATTCCTCTCCTTTCTGAGGTGGATAGTTGGCTAACAGGCCATTTGGGGAGACACATAGGCCAAAGCAACGGCTGCCATTGAACAGCTTGATGCTGCACGATGTAGTGGCAACTGGGCCGAGGTGCAAGCATTGGTAAAGCAGGTGGAGAAACGTGCCCCAGGGAGAAGCTGTACCTCACCCGCCATTTCCACCCCAATTCCTTCCTACACTGGACGCTAGATCTATAAACTGTGATCTCGGGTGCTTCCAAATGAAATAGCACTGTTCCTAACTTACTCGAGATTCTTGAATCTCTTTGAGTGTCTACACAGGCCTAGCTCTTACTGCCTTAACTGAATACGCAATCCACCTCAAAACGACCACCTCCCCGAACTTTAGCAGCCCGGAAAGTCGAAAGTACCTCTCGGATCTACTGGCCCCGCTGGTGAAGGAGGTATCGAAGTACAGCTTCCCCTTACCGAAGCTTCCGAGCCCGGCGGGTGGTGGGCAGAGGGGGGATGTTACTCCAGAGGATATCTTTCAGGCAAAGGTGGCGATTGCGTGGATACATTTTTTGATTGGGGAACATGAGACCGTATTAGCGAAGTTGCCTCGAGATGAGGACACGCCAAAGTTGACGGGAGCGGAAGGGGTGGGGTATGAGTATACGAGAGTAGCACTGATCAAGGCAATTGTGCTAAAGGGTATGAGGGTCATTCGGAATTGCTAGAGCGTCACGCTAACACAATCTCTCTGCAGGACTGGCACTGGAGTTCACACAAGGTGACGACCTAGCAACTGCCCTCCAAGTCTACAAATCCACTACAAGAATACCCGCACCGGCGATTGGATTGTACTCTGAATGGCGAATCTGGACCGAAAAGGCTCTGGGGCGCTTCGCCCTCGTAGCTCACAAGTGCTGGGTTGACGACGAGGAACGGGCACGGCAGCAGCGGGATAAACGAATGAGCAGATACTCAGCCTACTCTTCTGGTGGAAATGAGCTAGAAGATGATGAAGTCGGAGTGGCCGTTGGCCCGACAGTAGATGACTATACCGTTTTATTTGCGTTTAGGTCGTATCATAAGCATATAAACGCCATCCATGCGGCCCCATCTACGGCAGTCAAGGATATTGAGCGAGGTCAGGTTTATCGACAGTACCTGCGTTTCCTTTCTGCCTTGCTATCGGCGAACTTTACTGCTAGATTTGCCCCAACGAGGCAGCCCAGTAGGGCTACGATGAAGAGTTACCCATCATCACTTGCTGGTGGAGTGAGAAATTCATCAATAGGGGTCGTTGGCGGTGGGTTAGTTGGTGGGATTGGCATTACGAAGGATGAATTGAAGGACGAGGTACGGTCCATACAAGGAATATACGAGGGCTATTTCATGCAGAATGTCGGGTTTCCCAAGGCCGATGAGGTGCATGTGGAGGTTTTGGAATGGGTGGATTTGGTCATGGCAAACTGGAGAAAGATGGGTGCGAGTGGAGAGGATGCGGTGGCTGTTATTGAGGTAAGCTTTTATTCACTCTCATGTATTGCTTCTGCTAATTTGATATCTAGATATTATACCGAGCTTGTGGGAAGACTTTCCACTCCCCTCGAATCCTGAGACATTTATTTCACACCTTGACGGCAGTTGGAAATTTCAGAGATGCACTTTTAGCGCTGAATACATATATCGGCCTCGTTGGAAAGGCCAAAGAACGAATTGCTAAGGGTGGCGTTGAAAAGGACTTTGACGATGACCAAACCATCATCTTGACTATTGTAGAGGGCATCCGTGTGCTTTGCAAATACCTTAACAACGGCAAGCGAGCAATGGAAATCGCCGAGCTTCTCGAGGAATGGCTGGAAGAATGGGGAGTAGTCAGCTCTGATGAAGAGGCCGCTGGATCAACTTCCCTCCATAGGACTATTGAGGGCAGTGAAGAAAAGATCTCTACAATATCAGTAGTCAAGCCAGAAGTTCTTTGCGCGGCATGGAGAGGAATTGGAGTTGCCACTTCTCACTGGGCTAGGCAAACTGTCGATGCTGCAAAGCGGCCAGAAATTCAGCAAGGCGCGGAAGATGCTTTCCGAAAGGGGTTAGAGTATGATGAGGAGGATGTCGATTGTTTGTTTGGCTTGGCAATGGTGTTGGCCGAGACGAGGCATATTGACGATGCAGTGGATGCTATCAAGCAGGCTTTGGTGGGGTTGAGCCGTTTGAAGAGTGAAGGGGAGCAGTTAGTACAAGAGCCGGAGGAGGAGGAAGCTGTGGCTAGGGAGTATAGGAGGTTGGCAGTGCCATTTTGGCATTTATTGAGTTTGCTGCTGAGTGCGAGTGAAGAGTTTGAGGGGGCATTGAGGGTGAGTGATGCAGTGTTTGAGGAGCTGGGCGGAGAAGATAACCTCAGGAGGACTGAGATGGTGCAAACTGATACTGTAGGGCAAAGAGACGCCCTCCGAGAAATGGTCATGAAAATGGGGTCAGATGAAAAGGAAAATATCCTCGAAGTCAAAATGACACAAATGGCTCTTGTTGAGTTGATGGAGGGGCCAGATGCTGCAATCAACATGTCAGATGAGTTATTGAAGCTCTACAGCACGCTTTTCCACTCTACCAATTTGGAAGAGCAAATTACCAAAGTCCAACAAACGAAGGTGCAGCAGGTACAAGAGCAGTTCAAGGGGCTGGAAGTAGAAGAGAAACCAAGCAGGCTCAGGCCCATGTCCCGATACAGCAAATTCGGCCGCTCCCATCATAAAAAACAGGAGCCAAGTGTAGTTCCTGTGGTGGCTGGGAATAACAATCGACCGACAACCAGTGGTTCAGGTACTGTCAGACCCAAGAGCAGTCATAACCCCACCGCCCCAAAAATTGAAATTACTGATCCAAGTGGAGCTGGGATGGCAAAATCCTCGACAGGAAGTCCGACTGCGGATGGGAAGTTGCATAAGAGATTAGGTAGGGCAAATAGTGTTTCTGGGGGCACAATCCGGCGGAGAAAGAGCCTTGGAAGTGTTAAGAGCACGACTTCATCAAAGGGGGGTGGAGAGCGAGAATCTACACCACAAGTTCCTGCGATACAACCGGATATGAAGAAGGTTCGGAGATCGCCTTCTCTTGGATCTACTGCAACGAGTGGAGCGGGGGGAGGAGGGAATCCACCGATCCCTCCGCTCCCAACAGCTACTAGCCCGCAGACACCGACTAGAACTCATATTTTTCACATGCATAAGGGTGTTAAAGCCCCCTCCCAGGCGTTTAACGGTGTGCAGCTACACACAGACTCAATCACTGTATCGGCTGAAGACGCTACATCCCATACTACCGCCGGACAAGCCCTCGGCTGCCCAAGCGAACAGACTCCTCGCACGATCCTCCCAAGGACAAATAGACTCTTCCCACTAGCTACGCGGGCTCCTGAACCTGCCTTCCCAGAGCAAGCTGAGCGGGATAAATCCCTGGCCTGCCTGAGGCGGATATGGTTGTTTATTGCTGCACTGTATCGCCGGGGGGGATTCTTTGACGAGGCCCTCCAGGCAATCGATGAAGCTGCGAAGATTAAAACTGTCAATGAGACGGGGGAGGCAGATGTCACCGCTGAACGGGGGTATCTTGCCCTTGCGCAAGGAAAGAAGGAAGAGGCATTGATGTTTTTTGAGAATGTGTTGGGGTGGGACTGGGATCACCCTGGTGGGATTGTGGGGCTTTGTAGGGTTATTCTGGGGGAAGGGCAAGAAGAGAAGGAGGGGAGGGTGATCCCTACTGGGAATCAGGTGGGCGTGGGCGGGCAGAGGAATATGGGAGCCCTAGATCCAAGGAGGGCGTCCTTATATGCTACCCCCGTGCAGTCGCCACTATTATTGAGGAGTGGGACGTTCCCATCCCCCATAATCTCTGCTCATGCTACAGCAACCTCTGCCGGAGGCACTGTTACCTCTCCTTCTGCCCCTGCCGCAATGGCAAATAAACCTCCTCCCTCTCCCCACGCTTCCTCAACTACACCCACCTCGAGTGAAGGAGACCTTGCCACACTCATCGCGCGCAACCGCGCCTACGGGCTCCTCTCACAACTGACAAAATCCGGCCGAGGGTGGGATTGTTCCGAAGCATGGTTTGCCCTAGCAAGAAGCTACGAGGAGGATGGGATGGTGGAGAAGGCGATGGGGGTGTATTGGTGGTGTGTGGGGTTGGAGGATACGAGGCCTGTGAGGGAGTGGGGAGGAGTTGTGGGAGGTGGAGTGGGGAGTGGGAGAGGCTGGGGGGGGAGAGTGGTTTAGAGGTTGAGCTTGAGCTTGGGATGTAGAAACTGGATGGAGAGGTGGGGGTGAGAGATACCTTAGAAGTGGTGGAGAGGTAAGAGCGAGGTTTAAGGATTAGTGGAAGAGGTTTTAGTGTATGGAGTTGTATCTCTAGTTTCCCCTGCTCTGGTGTGGGCAAGCGAGCGAGCGAGCTTGGGGAATAGAGTAGCTATACTCGTTCTATTATTGAGTGCTGGGGTTTTATGTATTTTTTTTAATTTTATTACTTGGTGCAAATGAAATTTGCTGACAACCCCCCAAAGACGGTAGTAGTAGTAGTATTAGTGGATGTAGAAGAGGTACGGAGTATCTTTGATGTTATGAGGCTGGCCCTCATTCTCAGAAGGAATTGTTCCAATTCCCCTAGAATCTACCTCTTGTTCATCAACTTCTGCTGCTGTACTTATCCTGTTGTTCTGTACTCCGTACAACGCCTGATCTCTTAACTCGGCTTTTTGTACCATGAATACGGAGCATGTTCAGTTATAGATTTGTATTTTATATCTACCCACTAAGTACCTATACCTTTTAAACATATCTTACATCAGATTGGTAATGTGTATCCCACGTTAAGTAGATTTATTTACCAAATTGAGTAATTGAATAAATTGCCCGCAAACATGTAATATATGTATATCTATCTATCTGAGCGGGGAAAAACAAGCAGTGCATCATGCACTGACACCATTTCGCATCCTCCAAAAATAAATACAGAAAAGAACTGCATCAAGAGTTATTTTTACTGTTGGTAAATTTCGTACCTACTGTGTATAAAGTTACTGCACTTCAGGGTAACGTTGTTTTTTTTGGGGGGGGAGGTGGGAATTGTTGGTTACCCTGATTTCCGTTTCGGGTTCTTGATTATTAAGTATGTTATGAGAATGCTCCGTACGCCAGAGACATCATCCTATAGTATATATAGACCGCAAAAAGAACCCACAGCCAAGAACAAATCAGTACACGCAGTGCAATATTCTAAATTTAACCACCACCACAATGAAGGCGCCCCAATACAACACAGAAAAGGCAAAAATATGAAAAACAATACAATGGCGCTACTTTTTCAGCGTAGCCTTCACACCGACCTTCTTCAGCCCTGCCGGCGTGCCCATTCTCGGCGTCGCAGCCCCAACCTTCCTATTAGCAACCGCACTCCCATCCGCCTTCCTGAACCCCTCACCAAACGGGCTATCAATTCTTATACCCCCGCCACCCCGGGAGCTACCCATACTACTCATCAGTCTATGCGCCGCTGGTGTCAACGGAGTCATTTGTCCTCTCGGTGTGCCAGTTGACCCACCAACCGCCCTCGAGACATTCGCCAACACTGTGCTAGCTCTCTTTTCTCTTGCGGCTTTGTCGACCATCTTATTCAGGAGCATCTCTCTCCGGGGTGTAGCTGCAATCTTAAATGGGGATGGGCCAGAGAAGCTGGGTGTTATTGGTAGACCACTGCTACTGCTAAAACCGTGCTCGAATATGTCGATTTCATGTTTAGTAGGTTCATCATCAACAAATGCATATCCGTTCACTCGGGGGGTCGCATTCCCATCTTCCAGTACTGACGATACCGAGCATCGGGGGTTTCCTGCTATTGCATCTTGAACCACTGAGAAAGATGGAGAAGGTGGAGGCTCCCGAGATACTGCTACAGAGGGAGGAGGTAGGAGGCGGGTATTCGTGTAAGAAATCGATTTCGGGGGTTTTATATGTGTCTGCTCTTCTCCCCCAGATGCTGGCGTTGTGGATGATGCTGGTAATGCAAGTTGCTGATCCTCCACTCCCTCCGGCACAAACATAAATCCGTTCCTCGGTTTACTTTTCCACGTTTCTGGTGCAGCCTTTCTATCGTCCACCCACCCAATACTCTTCCTTTGCTCTCCGTCCCCACCATCATCCCCGCCCGCCTCCCCTCGCTCTTTTAATATTCGATTCGCCATTTGTACCCTCTTGCCCGGTATCTTATTCCCATTCCACATCCATGCATATGCATTCCTCTTCTTTTCATTCTGCCGATCCAGTATATCATTGAAACTCGCATTATCCTCACTCGTATACCTTGCCTGGAACGCATCCAATGAGAGGCTTGTATCCGGCTTCACCTTCCTCGGCCCACCCCCAAATGTACTTGCCGTACTCATCGACGTCCCTGTGCTCCTCGCCGACCCCGGCGTCTCCATCTCTCCCAACCCCGATCCAGGTGTAGGCGTCACAGCCCCGCCACCCCACGCCAGTGTCGGTGCAAAGCTCGTCCCTGACCCAGCCCTCCGCTTCGCCATCCTCTTCTGCTGCTCCCGGAAACTTGATATCATACTCGTATTCAGCTTTCGACTAGCTTCCGCAATCCACTCGGGGTCTTGTGAGTCTAGTGCTTCCATGTATTCTTGTGTGAGCTTAGCTTCGATAAGGCCGGGGAAGAAGTCGCGAGCGATGATTTCCGAAAGAGCATCGGTGTAGGTGTCTTCGTCGAGGACGACTGGTGGGCGTTTGATTCGTTTAATCGGCGGCGGCGGAGGCATGAGCTCTGTGTCCGCAGATTTGCGGATGAGTGCTTGCGATGAGGGCATGGAGGGTGAGGAAGACGCCATGTTGAATGGTGTCCAGCAAGTGTTACGGGAGATGTGTTGCTGCATCATCGCCAAGACCTTGTACCTGTCACGTGCTATGATAGTTGTCAAGACAATAAAATGCAGTACTATATAGCAAGATCTAAGAGTTTGAAGTCCTGGTATCGGTCTCTCTAACTATCCGTATCGTAATAGCCGTGACAAAATGAAAAGCATCAAAGACACTGACCACGCGTCGCCACAAATCAACGAACTTATAATATACAGCCGTGCCATCGCCAACAGCTACCCTCAAAAATGTACAAAATGCACCAAAAACGCTCTTCTCTTCTCTTCATCCCCTTTCTTCCCCCGCAGCGCCCCCGCGCCCCCAACAGCCCCAATCACACTCTGCCTATTCGGCGCCCCAGTACCCTGTTCTGTCACCACCGAAGGTGGCTTATAAATCATAACCTCTGCAAACATGCCCGCAAGCCGCTGCTTCAGCAAAACATGCCTTGCATTGGTTTTGATGATTGAGGAGCGGTTTGATTTGCTGGCGGTACTGGCAGCTGTATCCGAGCGAGTGAGTGGTGTGGGTTCCGGGCTGTTTGTGGAGAGGGTGACAAGCATTTCAGAGACGAAACCAGTTAGGTAGATAAATACATTAGCATGAATGGGGGAGGCTGAGGTTGGGAGAGACTCCAGGACCTGGTAGTGAAGAGTCAGTAATCGGTGTACACAGCACGTTGATGATGGGAAACACAAATGCATACATTCTCCCACTCTTTCGTTCCCCCTGCCCCGCCTTTCAAGACTACTTCATACAAATTCTCTGGTATAACCCTGCCGTCCAAGCTTCCCAGAAAGCCCAGTAAGCATTCAGCAGCAACCTCAATAATATCCTCTGCTGTATACCCGCCTTGTTCCCATTTCTCAATCTCGAATTCTTTGTCTTGAGATAGACATTCCAAGATCTCCACAAGGAGTTTTCTCCTTTTCCCCGGGGTAGATTCTTCGCCATTCACATCACCGCCGTCGTATTGTAGTCCCCATGTTTCATTTACAAATGGCCACCCAACTTCAGAATACCACTTCTGATTTTCCACCCCACCCTTCCCTGCACAGTCCGCCTCCACAATGTCCTTCGTTTGATGCAAGAGGTACTCCGTAATTCGATATAGCTCTCTGGGAGCACTGTACCTCAACTCCTGCCTGCCCTCAAAGCGCTTCTCCTTTGAGAACCATGACCTCGCACCACCCACTCCTTCTGGGATCGTTACCAACTCTTGTAGGCTTCTCCCGAAACAGCTCTGCATCCACTGCCCACTCACTGGAATGAAGGTGTCTCTTCCATTCTGAACATGCAATATGAGGATATCCTCCAGCCTCTCGTCGCCCTTGTTCAATCTCTGTAGAAGGGTGATATCACTCATCTCAACCAAGAGACTAAGATATACCGTTACCACCTCCCCAGGCTCCAGCTTGACCCCCTGAGTGACAGCGTTTCCGCCGTCGCTGTGATCATCATCAAAATCAACTCTCAGCCAGTCTTTACATATTGACTCTTTCACCTCGCCAAGTTCATCGTCTACTATCGGACGTTTCCGGAAAGAGCATGTTGCAAGTACGAGACCCGTATTTGCTATGGTGAGCTTCTTTTCAACACGTTCCCCTAGTCGTACCTCTCCTAGAGAAACATTCATATCCTCACTCCGGTACTCTGATTGTGCTGGAGAAGAGCCCTCTCCCTCCCTGTCAATGATAACGGTAATGACTGGCCGCCTTTCATTTTCAATTCGGTCAACTTCCTTAGCTACTTCAGCATAGACATCGCTTTTGCGGTCATCGCTAACTGCTGGGAATCTCAAGGAAAATATGGCTGTGATGGGCTTGTGATCTGATGCCCTGACAGTTTGGTGGGATGTATATTTAATTAGGTTGAGCTTAAGATCTGACGTAGATGAAGAAGAAAAGGTTGTATTTTGTGGGAAAGAGACTGGAGGGTCTTCAACGATCTCCAGACCATCGGGTGGGGGTGTTAATGGTGGGATGATATTATCAGCTGGGGAGACGATTAAATCTTCACCTCCATCCTCCTCGTCTTCGACTGTGAGGGTGGTTGCCCGACGTCGGTTAAATGTAACTAGTTCTGGGGTGCTATCGCCATTTTTTTTCTCAGTCTGCTCCTCCTTTTCCACCAGTGTGGTAATGGTGTCGAAAGAGCTTTTCGGCTGCCCGCCCCCACTCCCAGTGTCTCCCGTACCTTCATCCTCTTGGGGCATCTCATCTTCATCCTTCATTTTCCACAGGATCCTGTCACAGAAACTTGGCCCTCTCTGCTTTTCGCTACTATCAAACACACCCAAAGTCCCGACATCATACTTGTATGTTGGTAGAAACGAAATCTTCCCTTCTTTGTAACCTTTGAAGGACTTTTCTAGCAGTTGCTGTTTGTATAATTGGTCATGGGCCAGCAATGACCTGATCATTGCATCTAATGATTCCTGTGTTTCCTGAAATCTTGATATTCTGGCAAAATTGAACGATTTTTGGGGAACGTAACCTGCGGGTGACGATGGCCCCTCGGTGGGGATAGTTGGAGGGAACTCTGTGGGAACAAAAGATTCTAATGCACTCCGAATATCATCATTTGGAAGCTCAATTCTATAATTCAAATCCCCACACCAAATCACCAAATCAGCCCGATCCATGCTCTCCTTTTCATCGACCATAGGTGCATTGATATTCCCGTCTGCGGGGAAGCCAGCCAAAATATCCCGCTTGACTTTGTCAAAGGACATCCTCCGCAATATCTCGTTATGATCCCAATTGCGCCTGTCTGTCCCGTTCTGCATCGCCGCAAGGTGGCAGTTAATAAAAACCAACCGTGTGGTCTCCCCGAGCACTAACCTCACACCAGCGGCTCCTTTATTCCCCCCATAGCCCATCAACCCGGTGCCAACAGTGCATGTCGATACTGAGGAAATTAAATGCTGTATCCGCGGTGATGCGTACACCAGCAATAATAGCCCGATTAGCTGCGGTGAAGCTATCAGTTTATAGCCGACTGGCAGGGCTGCCTGTACATGAGCCTTCCAACTCAGAGCAATTTTCGGATCAGTTGGGCGAAGATAGTTTTCTGGGGCTGAAACGTCCACAATCTCTTGCAACCCTAAAACGTATAAATCAACACCATGCCCCCTCTCTATAATTTCTCCGTTGTGGCTTAGTCCTAGCCCTTTTAGTGCTTCTCCAGCTCCATCTAAGAGCTCCCCAATGGTGTACTCTCTGGTACTTGACCTGTTGCTACCCCTATTTCGAGAACTCTCATCATCTTCGCATTCTCTTATCCACTCTCGGATATATCTCTCTATAGCTAAAGATGCTACATTCCATGTTGCAACTTTTATTCGGATATTTGCTGGCGTGAGGTAGTCCTTCCTCCGAGTATAGAGCTCCGTATGAAGGTAGGTATGAGGGTCGGTGGATAGAGTAGTTGGAGACAAAGGAGTGGTCATCGGCATTATGCAGGTAAGTCGGCTATTTTCTGCCTCGGGGAATCCTTGTCTAGTTGGTGTTAGAGTGTGAATGAATGTATTGTATTCCCAATTTCCATGAGGGTTTGAGTATCTCACGTATGTATTTACAGAATCCGAGACAGCCTGAGGGAAGGCAAGGGGTAAGTACTAAGCACGGCGTGTACCATGGGACCAGGTCTGTTAGGCACCAAAGCTATTGAACCCTGCCGCTTCCTCATGCCCGTTTAGGCATGTACATACTAGTCACAATTACATAAGCCACAAATCATACATAGCCACTAACGTAAGCGGTGGCGCAAGAAGCACATACTGTACTGTATAGGGCAAACCCTGCCGATCACACTCTGTATGTAATGGCACACACCAAAAACCAAGAATTATCCTCATTGACTGATCACGACAAACACACCAGCATAACCACAATGCCTGTACGTACTTCTTCCGACAGAATCCCGAAATATGCGGGCGGTATATCAGACGATTCTGCTGGTGTCAACTCAAGTGGTGGTAGAATGAAGGGAATGAACCGCTAACTGCAGATTTTACGGCACATCTACAGTCCCACAAGTCCTTCCGCACCAAGGTCAAGCTTGCCAAAGCTCAAAAGCAAAACAGGCCCATTCCCCAATGGATCCGATTGAGAACTGGCAACACCATCAGGTCAGCCTACACAAACCCAAGGATACTTCCAGAAAGATTACCCACTGACACTTTTCTTTTCATCTTTAGATATAACGCCAAACGCCGTCACTGGCGCAAGACCCGTATTGGTATCTAGACGGCTAGCCTTCTCAAAATAATCCCTTCCTCCTCATCTTCCCCATCCTCCTCCTCCGTGCGACCGCCAGCACCATCCTCATATCCGTTCAATTTCTCTTGTCCGCAAAGGTCTACAGGTGTTTTCTTTCTTCGGGGTTTTCAACACACAACTTTCCGCATGTTTTATGGGCTATTTTCTTTTAAGATGGGTTCGGTTTGGTTGGGCGCGAAAATATACTCGCTGGGCAGACAAAACGGACAGGCTATTGACTTGCCTAAGGCGTGAATGGTGTAAAGAATAAGTGCAATGCCGCTGTGCCTAGTCATCTATCGAGGCGGTCTTACTGGAAGTGTGTCGGTGTGGATAACTCAACAAAAAAATTACAAAAATCAATAACTTGGAGTGATAATGATAGGCGGTAAATGGTTGGTTCAGACTTTCAATAGGCATACTCCATCCGGAGTAGAGTAGGTTTGACCTGCGGATTATGCCCCATTTCAGATCCAACTGGAAAGCCAACACACTTTGATATATGATCGTCGTTTTGCTAATCAGCAAGTGCATAATTCAAGCCCCGTCTCGTCTCGGTGTTATCAGAGGATTAGGCAAGAACCTTGACCAGCTTTGAGAAGAGCTGGTTCTGAAACTCGAGATATCATAGTCCGTTCAGTTGGATTGCTGTTCAGTTGGATTGCGTGGATAGGTAGGTTGAATTATCAAAAATATGAAACAGAGAGGTGCTTGTTAGTCTCGGTCAGCCTGTGATTTCTTTGCCAGGATTTCCTATAGGTTTTCGGATGCATGCATGTCCTCCTGCTCTCAGTGGGCTTACTCTAATGCACACTCGACCGGCAGAGCAGGTATACAACACTCGCTTCTGCATTTATGATAGGCCCACTCCTCCCGCCCCCGGCTGCTGTCGAGCCTCCGTTCGTATGAAGATATGATATGCCCTCAGTCAGAAAAAGAAGCTGGGCATGGTTGCCGTTGCTCCTGAGCAAATCAGTGAAATTCTGCATGTTTTGTTCCGCTGCGTCTAGATACATGTCCATGAGATTGGCCGAGGGCGGGCATCATTGGCAGTGACGTGGACGATGTACACAACTTGCCAGTACTGTACTTCCTACCGTAGTATCATTTGTCACTCGCCCCGCATATTGGCCTTTGAACTCGAGCTGGGGCTGAAGACCAGTGCCGTGACTCTGGCAGTTATTATTACCCTTCTCCCTCATCGGACTGATGACATTTGTGCGCTGCTCCATTGAATTCGAAGGTCTAGTCGACAGAGAACGATCCACTCCAAAGTACTCAACGGCCTATCCAGCGGACAATTGCTACTAGATCTCGGGAAGTTGATTGCGGCCGGGCTTCACCCACGGGCCGTAGGTACGTTCCCAGCAGGTATATCAATATCCCGTGCTGCTCGGGAACCCCCCCCTCCCCCTTCCCCCCCGCCCACTAGGAGAATCAGAGAGGAACTGCTTTCAGCGACGCGGCTACATACAATACTTCAGTAGTTATGGAGTTCGACCTGGAGTCACATCTGAGCCGTGTCGTTTTGGGCGAATCCGCTGTTCCTCCTGCGGTGACATCCGCACGTCCCATTCCTGGCCGCGGTCGTCCAGTGTCAATGCTCAGCGTACAAAGCTTAGGCTCGAGCTTGAACTCGCCATCGCCGTTTCCTAACCTGCTATCATCACTGACAGAACGGCGGCAGCCGCTGTCACCAACAACGACAATAGCAAACTCGAAATCTCCAGCGTCGAGGTATATCCGCCCGGCTCGCTGTCTGACTGACTCGATTCTGAGCTCATCCTCATCCATTGACTCACTGCTGGGCAAATCGGCTCCACGTACACCTCCACCTACAACTGCACCACCCCCAGTAGCTGCTCCACCCCCAGTAGCTGCTCCACCCCCAGTAGGAGCAACCCCAGTTTCTCCGTCCGCGGTTGCGATTACTGCCACCACCGCAACAACCGAAATTCAAAGCGAGTACCAGGAACCAGTAACATCCCTGGAAGCTCCAGTGGAAACGGCTGTAGCCACTACTAATCCGAAACACTTCCAAATTCCAGCGCCAGGGAAACCACCCTCGCAATCAGCAGTAAGCGACGGCGTACAGAAACCTAAATCTAATCCGATTATCGAGCACTCTATCGCTACTGCAGCTCCCCAACAACCAGATCTACAAGAACAAAAGCTAGCCCAGAGCCAAGTGGAAAGTCAAAAGCAGGTTACCGTATCCATTGCTGCAGCTGTAGAAAGCTCACCAGAACCGTCGCCAGTGACTGCACCAACACCCGTAGAGGCCACTGCGCAAGCTCCAACCAAACAGCCAGCCCCACTACCAGCACGAGAACGAGATAGATCGGTAGCTATAGACACACCACCTCCAACGCCTAGCCGGAAAGGTACATCACCTCCACTCCCCGTGGAGTCGACATCAACGGAAACTCCGGAAGAGGGAGATAGCTTTAGAGATTTTAGAGAGCAGCTGAAGTCAGTATCGACGCCCCCACCGTCGCCCTCACCATCTACCTCGAGACCTGCATTTGGCCGCTTATCATTTGGCACCTCATTCTCAAGCTTTGTACAAGCGGTGACTTCTGCAACGGCGCAATCGAATATGGGGCTCACAGGAGATGGGAGGAGCAAGACATCCTCTGGGCAGAATGGTGGTTTTGGTGGCTGGTTACAGAAGAGGGCCTCTGGAACAAATATGACAGGGACAGAACCAAGAGGCGAAGATGAAGTGGGAGGGTCCACGCCGAATAGGTCCATGTCAGCATCAACTGTCAGCAAGCCCACAGCTGGCAAGGAAAATACTGCAAATGGAGTCAATGGGTCATCTATGCCTACCACGCCACTGCGATCTTCAGCTTCCTCCTGTGTGGAAGGATCCTCTAGGCCAACCACACCACAAAAATCCCCTGGCCCAGGTTTAGCATTGGTGTCACCAGCGAGGCAGATGACTAGCCCATTGAAATCAATACCAGAGCCCCCACACCCAGCTCTTGTGGACGAGTTTCAGGGCCTTAGCTTCCCAATGCTGATCAATTCATTTCGCACCCCGCCTCCATCAAAACTCACAGACCAATGTGAACGACCACCGGCCGAAGATCGGCTCGAAGAATTGGCAAACATGGCCCAGGATCTATTGGAGAGAATATATACTGCTTATACTAAGCGGACTTCAGCCCTGGAAGAAGTTCTAGCAGACCAGGGCGTCCTGAAGGAGGAAGTAGAAGAGAGGAAGGTCAAAGCTCGGCATCTACAGTCACAGTTAGACCGTGTCAGTCAAGATGCAGAGAAGGTTAAGGAGGAAAAGGATGAGGTGATTGGTATCCTAGTTAAGGAGTTGGAAAATGAGAAGGTCAAGATGGAGGAAGAGAGGAGAGATTGGGAAGAGGAACGCCAGAAATGGCGCGATATGGAGAGGGAGAAAATTAGAGCCGAGCTCTTGATGGAGATGCTGGCTGCTCAGGGTGGTTCAGGTGATTCCATTGAAGACGGCGAAGGGGACACAGAGATGACACCCAAGAAGAAGCGAGTTAGTACTGGCGGTGCCAGTAGCGACAGCGGTTTTGATGAGAGCGATAAGAGCGATTCGGGCAGCTTTTATTCCATGGTAAAGGGAGAAGCTGTAGAACAGAATGGAGGTGTGGTGGCTAAGAAGCCATCTCTGGCTTCGATAGCGACAACGTCAACAGTGCCCTCTACACCGACTAGGGCTGGAAGAGCAGAGAATGGGGGGGAGAATCGTGGGAAAACGGTGCCTCCACCGTTACTCAACTCTGCCTTGCTCAGTGTTGTGCGGTGTGAGAACTGTTCTAGGATGTCCTTCACGAGTAGGCCTTCATCCCCCTCGCCTAGTGTAACGTCCTTTTCCTCACCTCCACCTGTTGTGCCTGGCAGCGTCAACCCATTACGGTTCCCGGCTCCGCTCCCCAAAAACCACGAGCCACCCCAGCAGTCCTCTGCACCGTCGTCTGCTACTTCAGCAACAGCAACTTCGTCCAGATGGGGCTTCGGCGTCTTGAGAGGAGGGAGCAGCAATAATGGAGTGCAAACACAGCAAGAGCTGGACCGGTTACGAGGGGAGAACAAGAATTTGAGGGAGAGGGTTGGAGACTTGGAAAAGAGTGTTGATGATGTATTGGGTGTATTGGGAGGGTGGAGGAGTTAAGAGTTGCAGTTATTACATATACCCTGTTTGCGTTTGGTGGGACAAAGCTAAAAGGAGGTGTATTTATAGTGAACCTGTCGATGGATGGAGCGAGGGGTAATGTATAAGGGGTATTGGCTATGGCTATAGACGGATTATATTTGACTAACAAGTGGAAGGGTTTAATATTCCCTCGGCTGAGTGACAGAGGATATTATAAGGAGTTGGGAGCTGCGGCTGTTTGTTTTCTGCCATGCCCTTGGTTATTCGTGCCTGTTACTTTACCTGGGTTTACTTGTTGAACTGTTGGAGTGGGGTTGAACTTTGTTGGGTGGTGTTTCTTTTCTGTTTATTGTCTGGTGTCCTATAGTTGACGGCGTTCTGCAATTTCCATAACACTAGTGTTCTTAGGAGTTCATGATATATATACAAGAATAATAAAGCAACATGACAAAGCAACTAGCCTCTCACATGTTCTCGTACCCGTGACCTCTAGCCTGATCTTGGCAAAGGGACCCACAACAACTAACTCCGAGCCAACACGTGAACTCGCTTCGAGCCCTTGTTGGCTCCGCCGCATCACGGCCTACCAGAGCGACTATTGTTCCAATAACGAAGACGCTGCCGGAATATACCTTCTGGCAACATGAACTCCTTTTCCCAATCCAATGGCGCCTCGCAATTTTCAGATGAGATACACGCAAAGCCCATCGTGCTCAACCGGTTTCTGGACGTCCCATCATCAATCGACATTCCGATCCAAGAAGCCGAAGATGAAGAAGAGACATCGGTGGAAGTGGACCTGGATAACCTCCCAGACGACCCAACGGAGCTGTGTGTGTTGTTAGATAATGAGAACAGTCAGAGGAACTTTTGGATGTCGATCGCGTTGGGGTATGCGAAGCATGGGAAGACCGATGGTGCAATTGAAATGTTAATCAAGGGGAAGGATTCGGAGAGGATGCAGCGGGATGTCAATGAGCGGTTGCCATTATTGGGGGCGTTGGTATGGTTGTATTTGATGAAGGCGAGGGGAGCGGCGAGGAGTTCTGGTAGTATGAGTGCACGACACGTCCTAGGATCTGGAGCTGGGATGCTAATACAGTCTGTGTGATACAGTCGATAATGGAAATGGTATGGTGGGGGAGCAGAAGTCGAAAGATTACTACCTCAACCTGGCCACTTCGACACTGAACGAAGCCATCCGTATCGACAGAGACTGGATAGTCAATACGCTTGCCCGAGGGATGATATCCCTGATGAAATCTGCCCTTGCGACCAATCCAGCCGACAAGAAGACAAATATGGACCAAGCCACCAAAATCTTTGAGGAGGCATATCGAGGTCACGGTGGAAAGAAGAATATGTTTGCGGCAATGGCCAGGGCTCGAATATTATTCGCAAACAAGAAGTACGCTCAGGCTTTGGAGGGTTATCAGGAGGTGCTACTGAATAGGCCGGACATGGACCCCGATCCAAGAATCGGTATTGGTTTGTGTTATTGGCAACTGGGATATAAGGACGATGCGAAGATGGCGTGGGAAAGAAGCCTGGAAATCGTATGTTCCATGGAAAGGCTGAGCCACTGATGAGCTACTGAATTGAGCTAACACCTGAGATGAATAGGATCCTAACTCGAAAGTTGCTAATATCCTTCTTGCCCTGTATCACCTCAGCACCACTGCCGGCCTCTCTGAGAGTTCTCCAGAGTTCGCAGAGAACTACCGGCGAGCAATCACTGACTATACCCAACGTGCATACAAGCTCGATAAGGACCTTCCGATAGCATGCACAACATTTGCAACGTACTTCTTCTCCAAGAAAGGGATGGGCAATGTGGAGGCGCTCGCAAAGAAAGCAATAGAGTATACGGATATTGGCACAGTAGCAAGTGATGGATGGTATCTACTTGCAAGGAAGCATCACTATGCTGGAGAATATGAGAGGGCATTGTCATATTACAGAAGGAGCAACGAGGGGAGATTCGAGAAACCACGAGGAGCTGCGGGTGAAGAGAGGGGATATTTACCTGCGAGATTAGGAATGGGACAAGTGCAAGTCTTGATGAAGGATTATGGATCAGCAAAGTTTACCTTCGAGAAGATCTTAACGCACTATCCCAAGTGCATCGAGGCCATGACTATCCTAGGTGCGCTCTACGCTGAGGAGGTCTTCGCTGTGGGAGCTCAGGTTGGTGTTGTGGGGGTAAAGGACGATATTGGAAATGTCCATAAGAAGGCGATCCAATTACTCGAGTCCGTTCGCAACTGCTGGAAAGACGCAAAGAGGGGCCTTAGGCCGGATTCTTCGCTTCTACTCACCCTTGCAAAACTCTACGAGGGAGATCAACATGAGAAAGCTCTGCAATGTCTCCAGCAAGTCCAGCAAATTGAGATGGAAGCTATCAATGATGATGAATCGGGTGAGGAGCTACACATTCAACCGCAGCTTTTGAATAATATTGCCGTTCTTCAGTATCACCAGGGCAACTATGATGTGGCCAGGGAGTTATATCAAACTGCGCTTACTACCTGCGCTGCCCTCGCCCAAAAAAATGCCGAAGGTGTCGACACTGATGCTCTTGTCACCACCCTCTCCTACAACCTTGCCCGCCTAGAAGAGGCGGCGGGTAACACTGAAGAAGCCACGAAACTCTACGAAGGTCTCCTCGCTAGACATGAGGACTACGTCGATGCAAATATGCGACTGACATACATTTATCTCCGAAGATCCCCTCCCGATGAAGGCATAAAGCGGATCCAGAAGCTGATCCAAACCGACGGCGCAAATCTCGAAGTCAGGGCCCTTTACGGATGGTATCTCTCCCGGCAGAAAAAGAAGTTTCCTATTAATATCTCTGAGGATCAAGAGATGCGACATCATAAACATTCACTTCAACACTACGATAAACATGATCGATATGCACTCACAGCTATGGGAAATTTGTATTTGATTATTGCGAGGGAGATGAAGCGAGATACAGAAAGTGATAGGGAGAAGAGGAGGAGGATGTATGAGAAGGCAGTGGAGTTCTTCGATAAGGCGCTATTGTTGGATGGGAAGAATGCCTATGCGGCACAGGGAGTGGCGATTGCGCTAGTAGAAGATAGGCGAAATTACAGTCAGGCCGTGGGGATCTTTACGAAGCTCAAGGAGACAGTGAAGGATGGAGCGGTGTTCCTGAACTTGGGACATTGTTTGGCAGGACTGGAGCAGTGGTCCAGGAGTATAGAAGCTGTAGGTTCTAATATCCTCTGTAGAAGATTGACTGCTAACTCTGCACGCATAGTATGATACCGCGTTGAATAAGTACCAGGGCGGTAAGGACCATAACACTCTCACGTGCCTCGGTCGAGTCTGGTACTCAAAGGGCCGCAAGGAAAAGAGTGTAGAGAGCACTGCAGCTCAGAGCATTGAGAGCTTCAAGAATGCCCTATCATACGCAAAGAAGGCCCTTGAGCTCGCCCCAGACTCAACTGTCTACCAATTCAATGTCGCTTTTGTCCAATTCCAGCTCGCACAAACCATACGCCCACTTCCCGAAACTCAAAAGACCCTTGCAGATATGGAAGACGCTGCCGCGGGTCTTGACGAGGCGATTAAGACCTTCACTGCGGTTGCTCGAAGCAAGAATCCCCCGTACCCACCACAAGATATTGACCAACGTGCTGCTATGGGGAGGAACTCACTTGCAGGGCAGTTGGCTAGGGCGATTGAAGCTCAAAGGACATATGAGTCTACAAATGCTGCCAAACTCGCTGGAGCTAGGGCTAGGCGAGAGGCAGAGGTGAGAAAGAAGGAAGAGGAAGAGCAGAGGAAACAAGAGGAGATAGAAGAAAGGCAGAGGGCGCTTGCTGAGGAGAGGCGGAAACTGGTGGAAGAATCAAGGGAGCTTGCAAGGAGGAGAATGGAGGAGGAGGAGTCTAGGCGAGGAGTGGATGGTTACGAAAGTGAAGATGGGGTGAGGAGGAAGAAGAAAACTAATGGTGGGGGAAGGAAGGGGAGGAAAGGTAAGGGTAGAGAAGATGGGCTTATTGAGACGAGTGAGAGTGAGCGGGAACGAGGCGATGCAGGAGCGGAACCTTCAGCGTCCAGGAGAAAGCGTCGTAGCAAGTCGCGGACTTTGGCCGAAGATGGCGAAGATACTGCCGCTGCCGACCGCCCCAAGAAACGAAAAAGGCTTACGAAGAGTGGCGGGGGGACAGCGGCACCCGGGAAGAAGGGTGGCTATGGGAAGTATAAGTCTGCGGAGACGGTCGATTCAGATGAGGATTTGGACGATGAAGAGATGACTCAGCCGCTGCCGGCGACCCAGAAGGAGGCGAAGAGTGAGGATGAGGGTGAGGATGCCGAGAGGAAGAAAACGAAGGGTAGAAGGAAGCCCAGGGTCGAGGATGATTCAGATGATGAGCCGTTGGAGGAGTTCGACCCAGAGTTTGTGGAGAAGATGGAGAGGGATATGGGGCGGACGCAGGCGGTGGAAGGGGATGTGCCGATAGACCCGGCATTGAGGGACAATGATGTGGAGATGGAGGATGATTGAAGCTGGCGTAGGGACCCGGAAGGGTTGGCTACACATGATTTTTTTGTTTTATGAAACCCTTTTTTTCACTAGGATCAGGTTAGTTTAGTCTGATAGAGATACTGAATAAGTTAGGAGGAAGAAGAATAAAAGCTTAATGCTGTAAGATTACGGTGATGAGGTGGAACTATGAACACGGAGCTCTAAAAATCCAGCGTTTATACCTTTCGTCTGTTACCATTTTTGTCGGTTATGTCTGTGGAACTAGTGTTGGATATGGTGGCCTACTCCTCCGGAATTGTTTCCCTCGCCAACATCCTTCACACCTCTATGTACTCCGCCTCTGCTCTCGAGAGGGATATCATGTCATGCCTCTAACTGTACCATCCGACGGGCTGATTCCCCAACGTCATTAGGAATCCGCCCTGGCTTACTGTCTCGTAGGAAGTGTCCGGTTTGTTCAATTTCCGGTACTCGATTTTTGTGATGCCGCGACCATGTCCTTTTGGCGGATTCCCCATCTCTGGTGGAGGGCAATTTCTTTGGAGTCTCATTTAGGTGTAGGTTTTATTGAAATAATAACCAATTTCATCCCCCTGTGAGTGAAAAAAATAATGGAGCCTTCAAATGGCATGGCATAATGGCTCATCAACCACATCTTCAGGCTTGAACTCAAACCTTTGTTCAGCCACAAGATCCCAAAGTCTAGCTCTCAGGACCTATTAATATTAACTAATATACTATTCAAACCCAAATCAGAAACAAATATACCTATATTGTTTCAAGTACATTTATAGAGATCCACAGCTTGAAAGAGAAGTGAGATGGTTGTGAATCAAGGGAGCTATCCAGTGATAAAAAAATATATATACCTACCATTATGATGAGATATGAGTGAGATCTTGGGATCTTTCAGCCTCACTTCTGCCCTGCCGCAATCCATCTTGTGATAATTGTGTAGTGGTTGTGTAGTATGAGGTAATCGCAATAGTCAGCACTCACGTGATTCCTTTCTCAATTTGGATCTGCCCTGCAGATTTTGTATGGTACGACTGAGATGGCAAGAGGTAAAGCAGCAATATAAACGGGGTTTACTTTGAACACTGGAAACCCTACAACTTTAGACATTACCCGATGAATCACAGTACCCTGGATACATTTGACACTTGACAAAGATTGTAAGGCGAAAAGAGGTTGTGGAAATGGATCAGGAGTTGTGCGGCGCGGCCAATATACCATATGTTGATTAAAACTTGTTGGTGAGTCCAAATATTCCAAAATAGACCCTCAACTATGGGCTAGTGGACTACGCTGATAGGCTTAATGCTGCCGACAGGTGGGGGCTTAGTCTCATGCCCAGACCCTCGAAGGAGGTAGGGCTGGGACTATAGAGCTCCCAACTAGGAAGGCACTTCCCAATTAGGCATTGCACTATAATTTTGTATCACACAGATGCCAAAGTTGGTGGGGTATACAACGTGAGTCAAGATCTCAACATATTTGACAGCTGTATTTCGTCCTTCTTCCAAAATTGATCCATAGAAACACCCTATAGCTACCATAACAGATATATCATGGGATATCCTATACTTCTCTACGAGAGGCCGGCGCTCGCCAGACTACGAATACCCCTTCACCTTTACATTCCTTTTGTGCCCGAACTCAGCAGCGGGTCCTGCGGGGAGCCCCACACACATATCTCAGGATGGTCTCCTTGGGCCAAAATTCTAGTTGCAAAAAGCGAATAATCTCCCCTGTGCAGATAAAACCATCTATCGCAATCCTCGGGTCACTTGAAGAGAGACTATAGTATTGAAGCATTGCTTCATTGGAAATTAAGTACATATCAAGTGTATTAGTAGTTTAACAAGTGAAGATACAATCACTATCCTGCATGAAAGCCTTTCCCAACCAGACTAAGCCTCTCCTTGATGAGAAATATTTTCACAGTGCGTCTGGATCATAACACCTGCTGATCATGAATAAGATCCACATAAAGAACGTATCGATGATATCAAACTGTTATTCATGGCGAGGTTATTACTACATTAATGAGTGAAAACTTGGATGAGAGGTCAAAAACACCCAGTCCTGCAACACCAGTAGCACAAGCAAGTACATCTAGTTCTGCAACGCCTATGTCTCGAGCAAATACACTCAGTGCTCATCCGCCGAGAAACGTTCAGACAAGCGAGGATGTACTGAAGCGAGCTTTTGAAGAGAAGCTAGCTAATCAACATGAGCTTGGGTTGAAAAGAATCAAATATGAAAACGATGCCAAATTGGAGATTGCGCGGATTCAGGCTGATGCGCAGGTCAAACAGATGGAAATATTTGCTTGAGGCAGCTTCCATGCTGTAGAATCATTTGCACTTGCAGTATGCCTCATATGCACTCATATAAGCCAACCCTCCCAATTGCAGATTTCCTGCAAATTAAAGTCATAACTCTTCTTGACCATCGGTGTCTAGGCAAACCTGGCACCCAGTGATCACGTTTTGTCCTAGTGGTTATACTCTCCAACAAAACGGTTGATATCAGCACTTGTCTGCGGGAAATCCTCAATGATTTCATTGTTGACATCATAAAACAGCTCTAATCTGTGTGTTTCGTCGGCAACCCTCGAGTTGAACATACGAGCAAGATTGTTGTTCTCACTAGTATCATGTCAGCACTAAGTCCCACAGTTCTTTAGAACATATACATGTACATACGATCTTGTAAACTGGCGAAGCATATTCTGTTGATTCCGTTCTATTCGATCCAGTTGTACTTGCATTCTTGCTAGCTGGCGAGCAATATCCGCCGCTGCCATGTGCTGGATTTTGGATATTTACGTAGTGGCGTTATCCATTTCTGCAGCTGCATTTCGAAGCCCGTTTGCTGTGTTGGTCATCGAGGCCGTCAAAGTGTCGAAACCTGGTTGAGCCATATTCGATAGTAACGAGATCACTCAGATTGTGAGGTCACTGAATGTTCCCCTTGATTAGGCCACTGAACGTTGCCTTGATTTATGCTATGTATTGTGTATGATCCCTGGGTGGATATTCCAGCTACCAAGCTCCTCCTCCTACATAACCCAGAGCTCTGACATAGATTGTATTTTGCTGTATGATATGGTATATACGGTATATACGGTATGATACGGTATGATACGGGTATCCCATTCGCAAGTCTGCTCACTCCAAAGGCCCATGCCAAGAACTGAGCTGCCAAGAACGTCTGGTGCAAGACTGCTAAGACACACCCTGAGACCTGCATTGTAGCAACCACTGGAGTACATATAGCTACCCCTCTCCCCTTTCTCACAATTATCCGTTGACAGACCATTATCATGTTGACAGACCATTATCACGTTGACAGACCATCATCATGTTGACAAACCAGATACCCCACCCATACATTCACATATCCATAAATCCATATACCATGCTCTTCACATATATTGCCTGCATCGTATTTGCCATATTGGCAATGCTGTCCAGCACACGTACAGTAACCACCCAACCACCCACCGGACCAAACGCCCAACCAACCACCGAACCCACCCAACCAAAGAGCTCGGCCAATGATGTCGACCTTGATGCACTGCTCCAGAGATCAATAGATCTCAAGGTATTGGAGGGAGCAAGAGCGGGAACATCAAGACCATACACAGCATCGCCAACAAGCACGTGTAGCGTTATTGGAGAGATTCACATACATATAGCAAATCCGACGGCTGAATCTACCTAAAGGTAATTATTCTCCTATACTGTGTGTTCTTAAAGTTAACGGTGCCTTCTACGTGTGCAGATGCCACGGTTAACCAAAAAATGCTGGGCTGCTACCACAAGTCAGCTTGCTCGATGCCGAGAAAATCATCGTGAAAAGTCTTCAGCGCGTAGGAGAACTCGTGCGGCGGAGGAGATCGTGACCATCATCTACCAAAAATACTACCAGGGTCCCAGGATGCAAGGCCGTCGAGAGTCTGAGTTCCTCGACCGTATTAACGGTGTTTTTATCTACTTTGTTGCCTGTGCCATCCGGCATTGCTTGAAGTTGTGGAAGACTGGGGAGTTGAAACAGGGAGCACCGATTTCAATCACCGATATGAGCTATAGGGCTGCCCCTCTGCAAAGGTTCAAACGGCTGGTAGAGTTCAAGTGCCAGTTACTACTTCTGACTGCCACGCTGCCCCCCACGGAGGAGCCCCAATTCGTCAATACCATGGGCCTAACCCCAGAGATGCACCTCCAGACCATGCGATATCCAACTGGGCGGCCCAACCTCCACTTTAGGGTTTTGGGTATTCCCCGTGCAACCAGGTGGGGCCAAGGAATGGGTAGGAACTGTGACATCGTCGGGCCACCCCTCATGGACCTCTTACGCGAGCGCACCATCCTGGCCCGAGGGGAACGGGGGATAATTTTCTGCCCCTTTGTTCACGACCTTGAGGTATACCAGTCGATGATCCACCGATATGGCGCTTTATCCTATCAACCTGGGATATATCATAGCAAGTTGGACGAATCCTTGCGATCCAACACGCTAGCCAAATGGCTGGACATCGGCGGGTGGATATTGGCCACAAAGGGGCTAGGGGTTGGGGTTGACGTTCCCAAGTTGCGAATGGTAATCCACATGGGCTTTGGTTGGCAAGACACTCTCATGGAGTATTCACAACAGGTTGGCAGAGCCGCTCGGGATGGAACCCCAGGCTTTTGCTACTGTCTCCATGTGCGCTAGTTCATGTCCACGGCCCCCACCCCTGGGAGCGAAGCGTTGAGGCACTATCTGTACACCACTGGCTGCAGACGCCAAACCCTCGGTGCTTACCTCGACGGTGAGGCAGCTACTTGTGGTGCTGGGGATAGTCCCTGTGACTTCTGTGATGACACTCTTTCGTGGGAGATAACACCACCCCGGACATTGCGGAGGCAACCCCACAAGAACGAAGTTATGCAGATTGTGCCAGATAGTGCTCCAATCGTGCCTTCACCTGGTGTATCTCCACCCCTGCTGGAAGTACCCCAAGACTCCGATGTGATTAGCATTAGCACCTCGCTTCCAGGGGATGAATATGGTTCAATGGATGATTTGGAAATCCCTTGGAGCACCCCGGAACCAGAGGGTAGCCTGGTGATCGCGCAGCCCTCTGCAGTAATGCCCTCAGTACCCCCCACACCCCCCAATCGACTGGTGCAGGCCCACGTGGTTGATGAGCGCTCGGCATCTGCTCTGTTGGCAACACTCCGTCAAGCACTCTCACAAGTACATGGCAAATGTGTGGGGTGTTATGTTTTCCCGCAGCATCCCCACGACCACTCAGCGGGCAGCTGTCCTCAGGGGTTGCAGGTGGAGAGATGCCTTAGTGGTTTACGCAAGCGCATCCACTGCGCGAGGGACAGCTGTTGTTTCTCTTGTTTCCTTCCAAGACGGGAGTGTAAGGCGCGGTATACTCGCTCAAAATGTCAAAACCCCCAGAATGGAGTCCTAGCCCTGGCCCTGGCTGTGCACCTATTCCACCCCGCGGCACACAGATATTTCAGGGCAGACCATGGTAGTGAAAGATCCGAGCGGAACACCCGACGATGATTCCATGGCGACATTTGCAACATGGATTGCCATTGCCGGAATGTGGGGTGGAGAGCCAGTGATCAATGCGGTGAGGGTAGTTGGGTTCGCAGTGGAGCAGCTCAGGGTTGTTCGGGATACGTAATGTTTCGGTGTGGGTCTTGGGTTGTTTGTTTTTTCCTTTGGTGGATATTTTGGCGTATGTCTCTTCTCTTGTTTCCTTCCAAAACGGGAGTGTAAGGCGCGGTATACTCGCACAAAATGTCAAAACCCACAGAATGTAGTCCTAGCCCTGGTTCTAGCTGTTCACCTACTCCAGCCCGCGGCATCCAAATATTTCTGGGCGGAGGATTACCTTATGCTAGTGAAGGATCCGAGCAGAACACCAGACGATGATTCCATGGTGACATTTGCAACATGGATTGCCATT
>Ga0307514_10001437_pt1 | contig 29185 bp, 32 predicted proteins | sample 16_EM_MG_FD_203088 | JGI IMG/M metagenome (GOLD analysis project Ga0307514, IMG submission 203088) | Populus trichocarpa ectomycorrhiza microbial communities from riparian zone in the Pacific Northwest, United States - 16_EM | ecosystem: Host-associated > Plants > Roots > Unclassified | place... | reverse complement strand
GGAGGGGTCGCCGGCGTCGCTCATTCGGGAGTACTCGAGCCGCGAGGTGCTCGAGCTGCGGTTCGGCTCCGACAGAAACGAAGATGCGGTGTCGCTCCTCGAGGGGATCGGCGACCGCATCGAGACGCTCCCCGATCGCGTGCTCGTGTTCGGCAGCGACGGCGAGCACGCGCTTGCCGAGGTCGCCCGCCGCGGCATCCACCCGCTCACGAGCCTCGTTCGGCGCTCCTCGCTCGAAGACGTCTTCCTCCGACTCACGGGGCGCACCCTTGTCGAGTGAGATAGACCTGCGCGCCGAGGCGATGGCCGCCGGCGCCCGCGTGCGCCGCTACGGCAGCTGGTACGTCGCCGAGCACCGCCTTCGCGCGATGCGCGCCTTCGCCGTGAGCCTTCTCGTGCTCATGTTCGCCAACCCCGTGCTGTACCTGTTCGCGCTCGGCCTCGGCCTCGCGACCCTCGTGCAGCAGGAGGTCGGCGGCGTCAGCTTCCTCGTCTTCGTCGCTCCCGGCCTGCTCGCGGGCGCCGCGTTCATGGGCGGTGCGGAGGAGTCGACCTACCCGGTGCTCACCGGCTTCAAGTTCAACCCGATCTTCTTCTCGATGGCCGCCTCGCCGATCTCGCCGAAGCAGGTCGGCAACGGGGTGTTCATCGGCACGGCCGTTCGGGTGATCCCGACCGTGGTCGTCTACTACGGCATCCTGCTGCTCTTCGGCGCGGTTCCGCTGGCGAGCGGCGCGCTCAGCATCCTCAGCGCCTCCCTCGTGGGCATGACCGCCGCCGCCCTCGTCACCTGGTACACCTCGACCGTCGAAGAGGACAAAGGCCAGATGGCGGTCATCATGCGGTTCATCGTGACGCCGCTGTTCCTGTTCTCCGGCACCTTCTTCCCCCTGTCGCAGCTGCCGGTCTACCTGCAGTGGATCGGCTGGATCTCGCCGCTGTGGCACGCCACCGAGCTCGGCCGGGTCGTGTCGTACGGCATGCCGGAGCCCATCTGGCTCACGACTGCGCACGTCGTCGTACTCGTGGCGCTGTTCGTCGTCGGCGTGGTCGGCACCCACCGAGTCATGGAGCGGAGGCTCGCGAGATGAGGGGCGGTTCGCTCTACGCCGGCAACGCGCGGTCGGTCGTGTCGCGCGGGGTGCTCGCCTCGCGCAGCTCGAACCTCGTGGTGATCGCGAGCGGCTTCTTCGAGCCGATCTTCTACCTGCTCGCCCTCGGCCTCGGGGTCGGCGCCCTTGTTGGCACCGTGCAGTCGTCCAGCGGCGAGATCTCCTATGCCGCCTTCATCGCACCGGGGCTGCTCGCCGTCGCGGCCATGAACGGAGCGATCTACGACTCCACCTGGAACGTCTTCTTCAAGGTGCGCTACAGCAAGCTCTACGAGGGAATGCTCGCTACCTCGCTTGGTCCACTGGATGTCGCCCTCGGCGAGATCGTCATCGCCCTGCTCCGCGGCGGCGTCTACGCGATCGGCTTCATGATCGTCATGCAGGCGCTTGGGCTCAACCTCGCGTGGACGGCCCTGCTCGCCCTCCCTGCGGTGCTGCTGATCGCCTTCGGCTTCGCGAGCGTCGGAATGGCGATCACGAGCTACCTGAAGACCTTCCAGCAGATGGACTGGATCACGTTCGTGCTGCTGCCGATGTTCCTGTTCTCATCGACCCTGTACCCGATCACGGTCTACCCCGAGCCGGTGCAGTGGTTCGTCACGGCGATGCCGCTGTGGCACGGCGTCGAGCTCATCCGCGGGCTGACCACCGGGGTGCTGTCTCTGGCCATGCTCTGGCACGTGCTGTACTACGCGGTGATGATCATGCTCGGCCTCGTCTTCACGACGCGGCGGCTGCGCGCGCTGTTCCTCGACTGAGGTCGGTGACTAGCCCAGACGAGGCTCGATCAGCACGATCCATGTGAACGTGGCGGCGAGGCCGAGCGCGATGACGACCGCGACCCACAGGATTCCACCACGGCCGAGGTTGCGCTTGGGCTTGTCAGTCATGCCCCTAGGGTATCGCGGGCTGAGCCCCGAGCGACTGCACGGCGGCGGTGCCGGCCGCGACTCCCGCCGCTACCGCGTCGCCGAGGCTCGCCCCGCCGACGAGAGCCGCGGCGAGGGTTCCCGCGAACGCATCCCCGGCGCCGGCGGTGTCGACCACGTCGACGGAGGGGGCATGGATGACGCCCTCCCCATCCGAGTCGACGAACCGCGCCCCCAGCGCCCCGAGTGTCACCACGAGCGAGCGCGGGGTGGCGCTCAACTGCGCCGCTTCCGTCTCATTCACGATCAGCGGATCCGCGAGCTCGAGCAGCTCGCTCGGCACGGCAAGCGCGGGGGAGTAGTTGAGCACGAAGCGCCGCGCGATGCGCGCCGCAGCGAGCACGGTCGCCACCGGCACCTCGAGCTGCGCGATGAGGATGTCGGGGTCGAGCTCGCGCACGTGCTGGGCGACGGCGACGTCGTCGAGCAGCGCGTTGGCGCCCTGGGCGACGACGATCGAGTTCTCGCCGTCGGGGCCGACGGTGATGAGGGCGATGCCCGTCGGCGCGGTGGAGTGCTGCAGGTGCGAGAGGTCGACGCCGCGAAGCTGCAGCTCCTCGACAGCGGGGCCGGCATCCGGTCCCACGGCAGCGAGCAGCACGGGACGCACGCCCGCGCGCGCGGCCGCGACGGCCTGATTGGCTCCCTTGCCGCCGATGGACGTGGCAAGGGTCGCTGCCAGCACGGTCTCGCCGGGGCTCGGCCAGTGGTCGACGACCACCGTGTGGTCGAGGTTGATCGAGCCGAGCACGACGAGATGGGTGGTCATGGTGCGACCCTACCCGCCGTGCACACGGCTGCCCTAGGGACGAAGGGCCCGCAGCACGAGCGCGGTGGCGACCGCTGCCTCTGCGGCCTCGGCGCCCTTGTCCTCCTTCGAGCCGGGCAGGCCCGCGCGGTCGAGGCCCTGCTGCTCGTCGTCGAGGGTGAGCACGCCGAAGCCGACGGGCTTGCCCGTGTCGAGGGCGACGCGGGTGAGTCCGTCGGTCGCTGCCGCAGACACGTACTCGAAGTGCGGGGTGCCGCCACGGATGATGACGCCGAGGGCGACCACCGCATCCGCACCATTCTCCAGCGCGACCTTGCTCGCCACCGGCAGCTCGAAGCTGCCGGGCACGCGGATCTCCGTCACCGTGGCTCCGGCGGCCTCGAGGGCACGGTGCGCTCCGGCGAGGAGGCCGTTGCTGATCTCCTCGTGCCACTGGCCGGCGACGATCGTCACGTTGAGGCCGGTTCCGTCGCTGTCGATTGTTGGTGATCCTGCGCCACTCACAGTGCCGCTCCCTTCGTGTTGGAAAGTACTGCTTCGTCGAGGATGGCGGTGGACGGAAGCAGGTGCCCCATCCGGTCGCGCTTGGCCTCAAGGTAGCCCTCGTTGAAGTCCCCGACGCCGACCACGAGGGGAACCTGCTCGAGCACGGTGATGCCGCGGTCCTTCAGCTGGCGCAGCTTCTCCGGGTTGTTGGTGATGGCTCGCACCTCGCTGAGACCGAGGTCCTCAAGGATGGCAACGGCAGCCCCGTAGTCGCGGCCGTCGGCGGGGAAGCCGAGGGCGAGGTTCGCGTCGAGGGTGTCGAGGCCCTGCTCCTGCAGCGCGTAGGCCTTGAGCTTGTTGATGAGGCCGATTCCGCGACCCTCGTGGCCGCGCATGTAGATGACCACACCCCCCTCGGCCTGGATCTGGTCGAGCGCCGCATCGAGCTGCGGGCCGCACTCGCACTTGAGCGAGTGGAAGACCTCACCCGTGAGGCACTCAGAGTGCACGCGAATGAGGGAGCCGTTCGCGGGGGTGCCCGCGATGATCGCGAGGTGGTCTGCGCCCGTCATGCGGTCGCGGTAGGCGCGGAACCGGAATGGACCGTGCGCGGTCGGCACGTTGGTCTCGACCTCGAAGATGACGCGTGACGACTCCGGGATCTCCACCGGCATCGGCACGTCGACGTCGCAGTGCTTCTCCTGAAGGAACTCGATGAGCGTCTCGATCGTGATGACCGGGATGTCGTTGGCAGCACCGAGCGCGATGAGCCCCGGAAGGCGCATCATCTCGCCGTCGTCCTCGACGATCTCGGCGATGACGCCGACCGGCACGAGGCCGGCCAGCTTGAGCAGGTCGACGGTCGCCTCGGTGTGGCCCGGGCGCTCGCGCACCCCGCCCTCGATGGCGCGGAGCGGCAGGATGTGGCCGGGCCGGATCAGGCTCGCCGGAGTCGACTCGAGGTCGGCGAGCACCCGGAGGGTGTGCGCGCGGTCTGCCGCGCTGATGCCGGTGCTCTGTCGGTCGGCAGCGTCGACGCTCACGGTGTAGTTGGTGCCGCGCGCGTCCTGGTTGTTTACCACCATCACCGGCAGCTCAAGGCGGTCGGCGATCTCGTTGGTCATGGGGGCGCAGACGTAGCCGGAGGTGTGGCGAACGGTCCACGCCATCCACTCCTGGCTCACGTGCTGAGCGGCCATGACGACGTCGCCCTCGTTCTCGCGGCTCTCATCGTCGACAACGATGACGGGCTTGCCGGCGCGCAGTGCGTCAAGGGCGGCAGGGATGTCAGCGAGGCTCATGACTCGCTCCTTTCACTTGTAAAGCTCAACAGGCGCTCGACGTGCCGCGCCAGGATGTCTGTCTCGAGGTTCACCGCGCCGCCGACAGCGAGGGTGCCGAGCGTCGTCGCGGCGAGGGTCTCGGGAATGAGCGAGACCTCGAACCACTGCTCCGGCTCGCTCGCGGCGCTGACCGCGCTCACGGTGAGCGAGACGCCGCTGACCGTGATCGAGCCCTTGTTGGCGACGAGCGGAGCGAGATCGGCGGGGAGGGTGACGCGCAGCACGTGCCAGGCAGACCCCTCCGTGCGGCTCAGCAGTGTTCCAGAGCCGTCGACGTGCCCCTGCACGATGTGGCCGCCGAGGCGGCTGTCGACCCGTGCGGCGCGCTCGAGGTTGACCCGGTCGCCCGCGGCGAGGGAGCCGATGACGCTGGCCCGCAGGGTCTCGGCCATCACGTCGGCGACGAACCAGTCGGGGCCTTGGTCGACGACCGTCAGGCACACGCCGCTGACCGAGATCGAGTCGCCGTGGGCCGCGTCGGACGCGGCGAGGGGTGCGCTGATGCGCAGTCGCGCTGCGCCATCCTGCTCGGTGATCTCGACGACCGACCCGAGTTCTTCGATGATTCCGGTGAACACTAGCTGCTCCTTGCAGTGATGAGGATGTCGTCGCCAAGCGTCTCGATACCGGTGACGACGAGGCGGCGCTGGCCGGCGATCGTCGTCACTCCGATGTCGCCGATGGCGAGGGTTGGACCGCCGATGAGCGTCGGGGCGAGGTAGACGAGGTACTCGTCGACGAGGCCGGCGGCGATGAACGCGCTCGCGACCGTCGGGCCGCCCTCGACGAAGACGCGGCGGATGTCGCGGGCGTAGAGGTCCGCCAGCACCGCGGCGACATCCCGGCTTCCGGTCTCGATGAGGCCTGCCGGGTGATGGCGCAGTCGTGCGTCCGACGGCACGGGGCGCTCGCCGATCACGACGGGGATGGGCTGGTGCTCGAGCAGCTCGCCGGCGTCGCCCCGCGCGGTGAGCGACGGGTCATCGGCGAGCACGGTGCCGGTGCCGACCACGATGGCGTCGGCGCGGGCGCGGCGCTCGTGCACGTGCTGGCGTGCGGCGGCACCGGTGATCCACTGACTCGTTCCGTCGGCCGCGGCGGCGCGACCGTCGAGGCTCGAGGCCCACTTGACCGTGACGAAAGGCCGGCCGAGGCGCACGGCGGTGAGCCAAGGGTGCAGCAGCTGCTCTGTCTCATCGGCGAGGAGGCCACCCTCGACGATGATGCCTGCTGCGCGGAGGCGCTCGGCTCCGCCACCAGCCGCGGGGTTCGGGTCGGCCACCGAGTAGATGACGCGCTCGACGCCTGCCTCGATGAGCGCGACGCTGCACGGGCCGGTGCGGCCGGTGTGGTTGCATGGCTCGAGGGTGACGACAGCGGTGAGACCGCGCGCGTCAGCGACCTTCGACAGGGCGTCCACCTCCGCGTGCGGGGTGCCCGCGCCGCGGTGCCAGCCGTCGGCGATGATCTCGCCGTCGGAGTTCAGCAGTACGCAGCCGACCTGCGGGTTGACGCCAGTCGCGGGCCCTCGGGCGGCGACGGAGAGGGCGCGGCGCATCGCGGCATCCATGCTCACTGTGTCGCTCATCCGGTCGTTCCCATCGGTTGCCGACGGACTCCGGGGTGGGTCGATGACCCGTGCACCGGCAACGCCGATGCACCGTGCTTCCTCCCTTCCGGACTAAACGACTTGCGTCGTCATCACCGTCGGTCCTGGAATTCCACCAGGTCAGTCCCGGTCAGCTTCAACCGAGAGTCGCGGACTATCACCGCCGGTTCGGAATTTCACCGACCCCGGAGCACGTATTACTTCGTACGAGTGTATCCAACGCTCCTGCGGCACGGATATTCCCGAGACGTCGCGTGACGCGCCGACCCCAGCAGGCCCTACGCGCTGCGGTGCCCCGAATAGTCGCGGTCGCGGGTCTCCTTCGAGAGCAGCAGCGCGACGAGGGTGATCGCCGCCATGGCGCTGAGGTACAGGCCGACGAGCAGCACGCTGCCTCCGCTCGCCCCCCACAGCGCGACCGCGATGAACGGGGCGACGGCCGCGCCGAGGATGCTCGACACGTTGTAGCTGATCGCCGAGCCCGTGTAGCGCACATTGGTCGGGAACAGCTCGGGCAGCACGGCGGCCATCGGGCCGAAGGTGAGGCCCATGAGCGTGAAGCCGATGATGAGCAGCGCCATCACCCCGACGAATCCGCCAGAGGCGAGCGGCACCCAGAGCGCACCGAAGACGAGGATGCCGATGGTCGTCACGATGAGGTGCGCGCGTCGTCCGAAGCGCTCGGCGAGCGGCCCGGAGACGAGGGTGAAGATGCCGAAGAACACGACACCGACGATGAGCATGACGAGGAAGTCGTTGCGGAGGTAGCCGAGACCCGCGACGAAGGCCTCGGGATTGAACGGCTTGCCGGCTGCCTCCGCGGCGGCCTGAGCTGCCTCGACCGTGGCCGGCGTGGTGCCGTAGGTCAGCGTGAAGGTCGTCATGAGGTAGAACAACGTGTACGTCGCGAGCATGATGAAGGTGCCGAGGATGAGCTCGCGCCAGCTGAGGCGGAACACCCGCCCCAGCGGCACGCGAACCACCTCGTTGTTCTCGACGACCTTCTGGAACGCGGGCGTCTCGATGAGCTTGAATCGCACGTAGAGCCCGATGACGACGAGCACGGCGCTCGCGAGGAACGGCACACGCCAACCCCAGGCCTGGAAGTCCTCCGCGCTGATCGTGGTCGCCAGCAGCAGGAAGACCCCGTTGGCGAGGATGAATCCGATCGGCGCACCCAGCTGCGGGAAGGTTCCGTAGATGGCGCGCTTGCCCTCCGGGGCGTTCTCCGTCGCCAGCAGGGCGGCGCCGCTCCACTCGCCGCCGAGACCGAGGCCCTGGGCGAAGCGCATGAGCACGAGGATCGCCGGCGCGAGAATCGCCCAGCCGGGTGTCGTGCCGGCGGGGATGAGGCCGATGACCACGGTCGCGATGCCCATGGTCAGCAGGGAGGCCACCAGGGTCTTCTTGCGGCCGATGCGGTCGCCGAAGTGGCCGAAGATGATCGAGCCGATGGGGCGCGCGACGAAGGCGACGCCGAAGACCGCGAACGACTGCAGCAGGGAGATCGTCGGGTCGGCGTTGGCGAAGAACAGGGCCGGAAAGACGAGCACGGCCGCGGTCGCGTAGGCGTAGAAGTCGTAGAACTCGATCGAGGTTCCGACCAGGCTCGCGACGATGACGCGTGATCGGGGGTTCGTGGTGGTGTCCTGCGTGCTCATGTCGTTCCCTTCGTGGCCGCGATAAGGCCACCAACCACCCTATGCCTGCAGTAGGGACGGCAGCTCGGCGAGGCTGCCGATGACATCCACCCCTCGGGATGCCGCCTCGGCGAGCTCCTCCGCCGTCGCGCGGCCGGGCCGGTCGATCCAGATGCCGCGCATGCCCGCATCCACCGCTCCGATCGCATCGGTGTGCAGACGGTCGCCGACGTAGACGCACTCCGAGACGGCGACACCGAACACGGATGCGGCATGGGCGAAGATGCGTGCGTCCGGTTTCGCAGCCCCGACCTCCCCACTGGCGATCACGTGCTCGAATCGGCCCGTGACTCGCAATGCCCGGAGCTTGCCGAGCTGAAACTCGAGCTCCGCGTTCGTGATGATGCCGAACCGCCGGCCGCCGAGCGCATCGAGCATGGGGACGGTGTCGTCGTGCAGCTTCCACGCCTTGGCGTACTCGATCAGGTAGCGGCTGAACCACTCATCGGCGACAGCGTCGTCGCCGAGGTCGAGGCCGTAGGGCTCGACGAACCCGCGGGCCCGCGCGCGGCGCATGTCGAGGTAGGCGAGCTCGCCCCGCAGGTAGCGGTGGTAGTGGTGCTCCTCTAGCGCGGTCCAGCGGGCGAACTCCGCTGACTCGTCGGCGGCGGCCATTGCACCGCCGTGTGCGCGGCGGTGCGCGTCGACGCCAGCGCGCACCGCCGCGGTGTGGGCGAAGATCGTGTCGTCGAGGTCGAACAGCACGACGGAGGCCGGCTGGGGCCTCACAGCGGCCAGCCGTCGACCGGCTCGCGGGAGTCGCTCGCGGTGAGCTCCGCGAGCCAGGCGTCGTGCAGGCGGTCGCGGATCGCGATGTGCGACGGGCTTGTGCCGACGAAGGTGAAGCCGTTGCGCTGCGCGACGAGGCCGGACGCGTGGTTGCCGGCGACGGCATCCCACCGCAGCTTCTCCAGGGCGAAGCCCTGCGGGTCGAGGGCGTACTCGACGACGAGACCGAGCGCCTCGGTCATGATGCCGCGACCGCGGAGGGGAGCACCGAGCCAGTAGCCGAGCTCGGCCACGAGAGGCGAGTCGAAGCGAAGCTCGATGGTTCCCACCAGGCGGTCCCCGGCATCCACCGCACGAATCGCCCAGAGGCACACGCTCGAGCCGCTCTCTGCCTCGGCCGCATAGGTGCCGGTGAAGAACTCCGCGTCGCCGCGTGTGTACGGCACGGGGATGCGCGTGTATCGCTGCAGTTCTGCATCGAGGCAGTATTCCAGCACCGCGTCTGTGTCTGCGGGGGTGATCGCGTCGAGGGTCAGCCGATCCGACTGGATGAGGGGAGGCTTCATGCGCGCGGCAGGAAGCCCATGCGGTCGTAGGCCTTCGCCAGCGTTGAGTCGGCGATCTCGGCCGCACGGTCGGCATTGCGGGCGAGGATGCGATCGAGCTCGGCCGGGTCGTCGAGCAGCTCGAGCGCCCGCTCGCGGATCGGCCCGAACGTGCCGGTCACGACCTCGGCGAGGCCCTTCTTGAAGTCGCCGTAGCCGCGGCCCGCGTACTCGGCCTCGAGCGAGTCGATCGACTGACCGGAGAGCACGGAGTAGATGGTCAGGAGGTTGGAGATGCCCGGCTTCTCTGCCGTGTCGAAGCGCACCGAGCCGTCGCTGTCGGTTGTCGCCGACATGATCTTCTTCGCGCTCTTCGCCGACTCCTCGAGCAGCCAGACGACGCCCTTCTCATTGGAGGCCGACTTGCTCATCTTGTTGCCTGGCTCCTGCAGGTCGTAGACCTTCGCTGTCTCCTTCTGGATCTGCGCCTCCGGCAGCACGAAGGTGTCGCCGAAGCGGGTGTTGAAGCGGTTGCCGAGGTCGCGGGTGAGCTCGATGTGCTGTCGCTGGTCCTCACCGACAGGTACGACGGCGGCGTCGTAGAGAAGGATGTCGGCCGCCTGCAGCACGGGATACGTGAACAGCCCGACATTGGTTCCGTCTGAGCCCTGCTTCTGCGACTTCTCCTTGAACTGGATCATGCGGCTCGCCTCGCCGAAGCCCGTGATCGTGTTCAGCAGCCAGGCGAGCTGGGGATGCGCCGAGACGTGCGACTGCACGAACAGGATCGAGAGCTCTGGGTCGATGCCAGCGGCGATGTACTGGGCGGCAGTGCGGCGCGTGGCCTCGCGCAGCGCCGCGGGATCCTGCGGCACGGTGATCGCGTGAAGGTCGACGACGCAGAACACGGCGTCGTGGGTGACCTGCAGCTCCTTCCACTGCAGGAGGGCCCCGATGTAGTTGCCGATGTGGAGGGAGTCGGCGCTCGGCTGCATGCCGGAAAACAGGCGGGGCTTGGTGCTCATGCCCTCTAGGGTATCGACCTCTGTGGGCCGAGCTTGTCGAGACCCCCTTAGAACATGTCCGTCCAGATGCCGGGCTGACCGACCACGTCGCTGCCACGGAGGGTGACGAGGCACGAGATGGTCTGCTCCATGTCGTTGCCGCTCGTCGGTCCGGTCGCGACGAGCGAGCGCAGGCCCTCCGCCGCCTCCCGCGAGTCCCGCTCCGCGTAGAAGGCAACCAGTTCGGCGACCTCGGCCTCGGAGGAGAGATCAATGCTGCCACTGCCCTGTCCGTCGTTGTCGAACCTGACGGCGTCGCTGCTGATGGCGAAGTCGGCGAGGGAGCGAACAGTCATAGGCCCCGATAGCTCGAAATCCGCGCTGTCGTCGGCGATTGTCAGCAGGCTGGACTGGCAGGCCGCTGCAGCGATCCTCCCTTGGTCGCCGCTCGCGTGGGTGGCCAGCACTCCGACGGCAACGAGCGAGAGCGCCAAAGCTCCGGCAAGGATCCACACAAGGGGACGGGATCGCTTCGGCGAATCCACAACAGTCGACTCTCGTTCAGTTTGCGTCATAGCCACAGACTGCCAGCGTGGGAGCGGGCGGTCTACCTCCCCAATGGGGTCTAGATCGCGTAGTCGACGACCACGGGCGCGTGGTCGCTGAAGCGCTCCTCGTAGGAGGCAGCGCGGTCGACGGAGTAGTTGACGGCCGTCTCGGCGAGGGCCGGCGTTGCCACCTGGTAGTCGATGCGCCAACCGGTGTCGTTGGGGAAGGCCTGGCCGCGGGCAGACCACCAGGTGTACGGGCCGTCGACCTCGCCAGCGAACCGGCGGCCGACATCCACCCAGCCGAGGCCGGTGCCGACCGAGCCGTCGACGCCCGTGACCTTCTCGCCCGCTGGGCCGAAGAACCGGTCGAAGTAGGCGCGCTCCTTGTCGAGGAATCCGGCGCTCTTGCGGTTGCCCTTCCAGTTCCTGATGTCGAGTTCACGGTGGCCGACATTGAGGTCGCCCATGACGACGGCGAGCGGGTTGTGGGACTGCAGCTCTGGCAGTCGCTCCGTCATGGCATCGAGGAACTTGTACTTCTCGACCATCGAATCGGGCTTCTCGACATTGCCGGAGTGCACGTACGTGCTGACGACGGTGACGATCGCGCCTCCGTCGATCTCGTAGTCCGCCTCGAGCCAGCGGCCAGCACTGTCGAAGTCGTCGGCGCCGAGCGTGACGCGGTGGATGCTGGCCTTGCGCCGCGAGGCGAGGGCGACGCCGGCGTAGCCCTTCTTGGTGGCGGCGTCGTGCAGCACATCCCACTCCGGCCCGAGGAGGTCTTGCAGGATCTCGGTGGTCGCCCGCACCTCCTGCAGGGCGAGGATGTCGACGTCGCGCTTCTGGAGCCAGTCGGCCATGCCGTTCTTGAAGGAGGCACGGATGCCGTTGACGTTGACAGACGCGATGCGCAGCGGTTTGGCCATGCGATCGATCCTAGTTATGAGGTACGACGGCGCCGGAACAGCCGTCGGAGGCCGCGCCGGTTGCGTTCCGCCTCCTCCTGCTCCGCCTCTTCGCGCGCCTCGTCGAGGGCACGCTGGCGTGCCTCCGGATCGAGAAGGATGCCGCGGTCGGCGACATCCACCGCGATCCACGAGGCACCGATGAGGATCACCTGGCAGCCGAAGTTGAACAGGATGAGCAGGCCGGCGATGACGGCGAACGGAGCGATGAGCGGGTTGTTGCTCGCCCCGCTGATGACGACGGTGCCCAACAGCTGGAGTGCGGTGAGCCCGGCCGCCCCGATGAGCACCCCGTGGCTGAGACGGCTCCACGGGATCGGGATGCCGGAGAGGAAGCGGTACAGCGCCACGAGGATCACGACTCCGAGCGCGAACATGAGCACGGCGGTGACGATGCGGCCCACCACGAAGGCGAGATCGGAGTCGCGCATGTCGATGAGGCCGAGCAGGTACCCCGATGCCTCCGTCGACGCGATCGACAGCCCGACGAAGGCGAGGAGGGCGATGCCGAATCCCGCCCCGACCGCGAGGTCGATGAGCTTGAGCAGCAGGAAGTTGGTCTTCGGGTTGGGAAGGTTGAAGATCGTGCGAACCGAGGCTCGCGCAGAGTCGAGCCACCCGAGCGCAGTGAACAGAAGGCCGACGAGGGCGAGCACCGCGGCGAAGGTGAAGGTGCCGGCCGAAAGCAGCAGCTCCGGGTCGATGGCGCCGTCGCCGTTCTCATCCTGGATGAGGCCTGGCACGACCCCGGAGATCGCCGAAACGATCTGCTCCCGCAGCACGATGTCGCCGGACAGCACGATGCCGGCGACGGAGAACCCGACCCAGATTGCCGCAAACCCCGCGAACAGCCCCTGATAGGCGAGGCCGGAGGCGAGAATCGGCCCACGCTTGTCTGCGTAGTTCTTGAAGACGCGCACGGGCCGCTGCTTCTGGATCCAGCCGGTGGCAGCCTGGATTCTCGCTACGAAGGGCGAGGGCTTCTTCGTTGTCGTTCCGTCATCCTTGGCCATTGTTCGAGGATAACCAGACGAGCCTGCGAGAACTTAGGGCTTGCCTCGCAGCACGGCAGCCTTTACCTCGGCGATCGCCTTGGTCACCTCGATGCCACGCGGGCAGGCCTCCGAGCAGTTGAAGGTCGTGCGGCAGCGCCACACGCCCTCCTTGTCGTTGAGGATGTCGAGGCGCACCTGGGCGCCCTCGTCGCGGGAGTCGAAGATGAAGCGGTGCGCGTTGACGATCGCGGCCGGGCCGAAGTACTGGCCGTCGGTCCAGAAGACGGGGCAGCTCGAGGTGCACGCGGCGCACAGAATGCACTTCGTGGTGTCGTCGAAGCGCTCGCGCTCTGCGACGGTCTGCACGCGCTCCTTGCCGTCCTTCGGCTTCGAGGTCGCCATGAGGAACGGGTTGATCTGGCGGTACGACTCGAAGAAGGGCTCCATGTCGACGATGAGGTCCTTCTCGAGGGGAAGGCCCTTGATCGCCTCGACGTAGATCGGCTTCGAGATGTCGAGGTCCTTGATCAGCGTCTTGCAGGCGAGGCGGTTGCGGCCGTTGATGCGCATGGCATCGGAACCGCAGATGCCGTGGGCGCACGAGCGGCGGAAGGTCAGCGAGCCGTCCTGCTCCCACTTGATCTTGTGGAGGGCGTCGAGGATGCGGTCGGTCGGGTACATCTCGACGTCGAAGTCCTGCCAGCGCGGCTCGTCATCCACGTCCGGGTCGAACCGGCGGATGATCAGCGTGACGGTGAACGACTGGATCGCGGCGATGGGCGCCGATCCGTTCTCGAGTACGGCGGTGCTCATCAGTACTTCCGTTCCATGGGCTGGTAGCGCGTGATGACGACGGGCTTCCAGTCGAGCTTGATGTGGTCGCTGGCGTCTGCAGAGTGCGGGTCGCCGGTGAGGTAGGCCATGGTGTGCTTCATGTAGCCCTCGTCGTCGCGCTTCGGGTAGTCGTCGCGCATGTGGCCGCCGCGGCTCTCCTTGCGGTTGCGGGCGGAGAAGACGACGACCTCGGCGAGGTCGAGCAGGAATCCGAGCTCGATCGCCTCGAGCAGGTCGGTGTTGAAGCGCTTGCCCTTGTCCTGGATCGCGATGTTCTTGAAGCGGTCGCGAAGGCGATGGATGGTGCCGGTCACCTTCTCGAGGGACTCGTCGGTGCGGAACACCTGCGCGTTGCGGTCCATCTCGTCCTGCAGTTCCTTGCGGATCGCAGCGATGCGCTCGCTGCCGGTGGAGTCGCGCAGCGACGACACGAGGTCGCGGATGGCCTTGGCCGGGTCGGCGGGAAGCGGGGTGAAGTCAACGGTCGCCGCGTACTCGACGGCGTTGTTGCCAGCCCGCTTGCCGAACACGTTGATGTCGAGCAGCGAGTTGGTGCCGAGTCGGTTGGAGCCGTGCACAGAGACGCAGGCGCACTCGCCGGCGGCGTAAAGACCGGGCACGACCGTGGTGTTGTCGCTCAGCACCTCTGCCTTGACGTTGGTGGGAATGCCGCCCATCGCGTAGTGCGCGGTCGGCATCACGGGTACGGGCTCGAACACCGGGTCGACGCCGAGGTAGGTGCGCGCGAACTCGGTGATGTCGGGCAGCTTTGTCTCGAGCACCTCGGCACCGAGGTGGGTGCAGTCGAGGTAGACGTAGTCCTTGTGCGGTCCGCCTCCGCGACCCTCCGCGACCTCCTGCACCATGCAGCGGCTGACGATGTCACGCGGCGCGAGGTCTTTGATGGTCGGGGCATAGCGCTCCATGAAGCGCTCGCCCTCGCCGTTGCGAAGGATGGCGCCCTCACCGCGTGCACCCTCGGTGAGGAGGATGCCGAGGCCCGCGAGCCCGGTCGGGTGGAACTGGAAGAACTCCATGTCTTCGAGGGGGAGGCCCTTGCGCCAGATGATGCCGACGCCGTCACCGGTGAGGGTGTGCGCGTTCGACGTCGTCTTGTAGATCTTGCCGAAGCCACCGGTGGCGAAGATGATCGCCTTGGCCTGGAAGACGTGCAGCTCGCCGGTGGCGAGTTCGTAGGCGACAACGCCGGAGGGCTTGTCGATACCGTTCTCGTCTGGCGTCATGACGAGGTCGAGCACGTAGAACTCGTTGAAGAAGTTGATGCCGTGCTTGACGCAGTTCTGGTAGAGCGTCTGCAGGATCATGTGGCCGGTGCGGTCGGCGGCGTAGCACGCGCGGCGCACGGGGGTCTTGCCGTGGTCGGCGGTGTGGCCGCCGAACCGGCGCTGATCGATCTTGCCGTCGGGCGTGCGGTTGAACGGCAGGCCCATGTTCTCGAGGTCGAGGACAGCGTCGATGGCCTCCTTGGCGAGGATCTCCGCGGCGTCCTGGTCGACGAGGTAGTCGCCGCCCTTGACCGTGTCGAAGGTGTGCCACTCCCAGTTGTCCTCTTCGACGTTGGCGAGTGCCGCCGCCATGCCGCCCTGTGCCGCGCCGGTGTGGGAGCGGGTGGGGTAGAGCTTGGAGATGACCGCGGTCTTGGCCTTCGGTCCTGCTTCGATCGCCGCGCGCATGCCAGCACCGCCCGCGCCGACGATCACGACGTCGAACTGGTGGTAGTGGATGCCGTCGACGACGGAGCCGTCTTCGAGCTGGTCAGTGCCTACTGTCAGGGTGCTCACCGCGCGTCACACAGCTCCTGGAGGCCGGTCGAAGCCGGGTCGCCGATACAGGGGTCGAACGTTGTGAGCACAAGGGTTCCCAAGATGAGGAGGATGGCGGTCGAGATGCCGATGGCGCCGAGGAGCAGTTTGCGGAGTCGCGGGGTGTTCGCGTAGTCGTTCACGATCGTGCGCATGCCGTTGGCGCCATGGATGAGGGCGAGCCAGAGCAGCAGAGTGTCCCACACCACCCAGAACGGCTGGGCGAGCTTGCCCGCCACGAAGGCGAAGTCGATCGCCTTCACGCCCTCGCCGGCGACGAGGTTGACGAAGAGGTGGCCGAAGATCAGCACGACGAGGATGACGCCGCTGAACCGCATGTAGATCCAGCCCCACTTCTCAATATTGAAGCGGCGGGGCTTCGGCTGTGCCGGAGTGCGGGGGGAGTCGATCGTGGTCATCACGCACCTCCGAAGATGTGCATGAGCTGGCGCGGGATGAAACCCGCGAGCAGCACGAGCCAGAGGGCGATCACAACCCAGAACATGAGCTTCTGGTGCCGGGTGCCGAAGACGGTGAAGTCGATCAGGATGATACGGAGGCCGTTGAGGGCGTGCAGCCCGATCGCCGCCACGAGGGCGATCTCGCCGAGGCCCATGATCGGCGTCTTGTAGGTACTGATGACCGCGTCGTAGCCTTCCGGGCTGATGCGCACCAGCGAGGTGTCGAGAATGTGCACGAGGAGGAAGAAGTAGATTGCCACGCCCGTGATGCGGTGCAGCACCCACGACCACATTCCCTCGCGGCCGCGGTACACGGTACCGGCCGGGCGACGCGGCGTCACGATGCGCGGTGTGCGCTTCTGCGCCGCAATTGAACGCGCCGTCTCAGTAGTCATGAGAGGGCCTCCTTGCGGGTGTTTCGCGCCGCGCGGCGGCGTGGACCGATGGGGTCGATAGCGGATTCCAGTCTATGTCGCGCGTTTGCCGCTCGCTTCCAAGGAGACCCTTATTTAGCTCGATATCGAGATAGTTTTCCTCGGCCCTGGGTCGGCGAACTGCCCTGCAGCCATAAGGTGGATGCCATGAGCGGCAATACGGGCGGACTCGAGCGCTTCTACAGCGTCATTCCCGCCGGCGGCATCGGATCTCGGCTGTGGCCGCTGTCGCGCGCCGACGCCCCCAAATTCCTCCACGACCTCACCGGATCCGGCCACTCGCTGCTGCGCGACACGTGGGACCGCCTCGCTCCACTCTCCGGCAGCGACCGTGTCATGGTCGTCACCGGCCGCGCGCACCGGGCGGCCGTCGAGAAGGACCTCCCCGACCTCGAAGACCACAACGTCGTGCTCGAGAGCGAGCCGAAGGACTCCTCCGCTGCCATCGGGCTTGCGGCCGCCATCCTCGTCAACCGAGAGCCGGATGTGATCATCGGCTCGTTCGCCGCCGATCACGTCATCAAAGACCAGCGCGCGTTCCTCCGCGCGGTTCGCGAGGCGGTTGCCGTCGCAGACGCGGGCTACATCGTCACCATCGGCATCGAGCCAGACAACCCGGCCACCGGTTTCGGCTACATCCACTGCGGCGGAGGCGGGCTCGAGGTGGACGGTGCGCCGTCGGCCCTCCTCGTCGACAGCTTCGTCGAGAAGCCCGACCTCGCGACGGCACGCGGCTACCTAGCCTCCGGCGACTACCTCTGGAACGCCGGCATGTTCATCTCCCGCGCCGACGTGCTTCTCGAGCAGCTCGGCAAGGCGCAGCCCGAGCTGCTCGCCGGTCTCGTCGAGCTCGCCGCAGCATGGGACACTCCCCGTCGCGGGGCCGTCGTCGACGCCGTGTGGCCAGAGCTCCGCAAGATCGCGATCGACTACACCGTCGCAGAGCCTGCCGCCGCTGAGGGACGGCTCGTCGTCGTGCCAGGGCACTTCTCGTGGGACGACGTCGGCGACTTCGCCTCGATCGCCAAGCTGCACTCCGGCGGTCGAAAGGCCGACCTCGCCGTTCTCGGATCGAACCGCCGCATCCTCGCCGACGACGCGACGGGTGTCGTCATCAGCCAGTCGAAGCGCCTCATCACCCTCATCGGCGTCGAGAACATTGTCGTGGTCGACACGGAGGACGCGCTGCTCGTCACGACCACCGCCCACGCCCAGCGGGTCAAGGCGGTCGTCGATGCCCTCAAGCTCGGTGGCAGCTCGGACGTCCTGTAGCCGCCGCGGCCCGGTAGCCTTGGTGGCATGAACAGCCCAGCCGCCGAATACCTCATGCCCGGCGGTCGCGCCTCGATCTCCGCCCTGCCGAAGGTGTCGTTGCACGACCATCTCGATGGAGGCCTTCGGCCCCAGACAGTCATCGACCTCGCGACCGAGATCGGCTACGAGCTTCCCCACACCGAGGCGAAGGCGCTCGCGAAGTGGTTCATCGCCCAGTCCTCCAGCGGCGACCTCGTCGAGTTCCTCAAGACCTTCGAGGTGACCGGCGCGATCATGCAGACGCCGGCGCAACTGCACCGCGTCGCGCGCGAGTTCGTGCTCGACCTCGCCGCTGACGGCGTCATCTACGGTGAGGTGCGCTGGGCGCCCGAGAACCACATCCTCGGCGGTCTCAGCCTCGATGAGGCAGTGGATGCCGTGACCTCCGGCCTCGCCGCAGGCGTCGACGAGGCTGCCGCGGGTGGCCACGAGATCCGGGTCGGGCAGTTGATCACCGCAATGCGTCACGCCGACCGCGGCCTCGAGATCGCCGAGCTCGCCGTTCGCCACCGCGAGAACGGCGTGGTCGGCTTCGACATCGCCGGTGCGGAGCTGGGATTCCCGGCCGCGAAGTTCGCCGACGCCTTCGACTACCTCGCGAGGAACTACCTTCCCGTCACCATCCACGCGGGCGAGGCCGACGGCGTCTCGAGCATCGAGGGGGCGATCTTCGACGGCCGCGCCCTCCGTCTCGGCCACGGCGTGCGCATCGCCGAGGACATCCAGATCGACAGCGAGGACGACGAGAACTCCTATGTCACCCTCGGCCCTGTCGCCCAGTGGGTGAAGGACCGCGAGATCACCCTCGAGATCTGCCCCGTCTCCAACCTTTTCACCAACGCTGCAGGTACGACCGAGCTCGCCGACCACCCCTTCGACCTGCTCTACCAGCTCGGCTTCCGCGTGACGGTGAGCCCCGACGACCGCCTGATGACCGGCACCACGATCAGTCAGGAGCTATCGATGCTCGTTGACGCGTTCGGGTACGACCTCACCGACCTCGAGGTGTTCCAGCAGAACGCGGCGGCATCCGCCTTCCTCTCGATCGACGACCGCGAGGAGCTCGCGGACCGCATCGCCGCCGGGTTCGAGCGGGCCTAGTGACACTCCCGCCGCTGCCGTCCGAGGCGATCGTGCTTGGCGCGACCGCTGCGGACTGGCGCGGCGCCGTTCGCCTCGCTGCCGACGCCCTCGTCGCGTCCGGTGCGGCTCGACCCGGCTATGCGAGCGAGATGATCCGCATGATCGAGGAGCACGGCCCCTACGTCGTGATCGCGCCGGGGCTGGCCCTCGCCCACGCGCGCCCCGGCCCGGAGGTGCTGGCCGACGGTCTCGCGATCGTGACGCTCGCGCACCCCGTCGCGTTCGGGCATCCGCACAACGACCCGGTGCGGGTCGTGCTCGGCCTCGCGATCAAGACCCCCGACGAGCACCTTGCCGCCGTGGCCGGCATCGCCAACGTGTTCAACGACTCGACGGCGATCGACGACATCGCAGCGGCCACCACCACGGCAGAGGTGCAGAGGATCATGCAGGTGCCGTCGTGAGTCGAGGAACACCGTGAAGATCGTCACTATCTGCGGCGCCGGCATCGGCAGCTCCGGCATCCTCAAGGTCAATGCGGAGCGGGTGCTCCGCCGTCTCGACATCGAGGCCGACGTCATCGCGGCTGACCTGGGCTCTCTCGCCGAGGTTGCCGCGGACGCCCAGGTGATCCTCACCTCCGCCGAGTTCGTCGAGGCGATCGGCACGACCTATGCCGACGTCATCGTGATCGAGAACTACTTCGATACCAACGAGCTCACTGAGAAGCTCGAGGCGGCCCTCGGCTCCTAGGCGGGCGCGCGCCGCTGCAGCTTGCGGATCTTGTCGGTGGTGACCGTGTAGGCCACGAGCGCCCCGATCGGTGCGATGAAGAGCGCGCCGAAGGCGAGGTTCGCGGCGCCGACGGCGAGCTGGCCGATGAACTCCGACGAGCCTGGCAGCATCGCGAGCAGCAGCACGACGGCCGCGGGGGCGATCGCGACGATGCGGTAGAGCACTCGGCGCTCGGGCGGAAGCAGCTGGGCGAGCAGCAGGCCGGCCGCCGCTGCGGTGAGCACGATCCCGATGTAGAGCAGGGGCGCACTCGCGGCGGACACCCGTGGCACCTCAGTTGCCGCCTCGTCGATGCCGGAGCCCCAGGCCACGCTGCCGAGCGTTCCGGTGATGACGGCGGCGCCAACGAGCGAGCCGGCGATTGCGTGGACGGCGAGCGGGGTGCGCGGTGGCGGTGAGGCGAGCAGCACGAGGGCGATCGTCGCGAGCCCGGCGGTGACGCCGCCGGCGACGAGCACCGCCTGACCGATGCCGACGATCTCTCGGCCCACCCCCGAGACGGTCGCAATGATCGCCGCGACGCTGATGGTGAGGCCGATGAGCGCAAGCCGACGGCCGAGTAGGAGGCTGTGCACGGTCAGCTGCCCAGAAGCTCGCGCAGGGCGGACTCGAGAGCCGCGACCTGGGCGTCGGCGGCGGCCCGGCGCTCCGATGCCGACCCGCTGCGGCTCCAGGCATCGATGTAGGCCTTGAGCTTCGGCTCTGTGCCACTCGGACGGATGATGACGCGCGCCGTCGAGCCGATCCACATGCGAAGGATGTCGGATGCCGGGAACGACCCGAAACCGCCGGAGAAGTCGTCGATGCTCGCAACCGCGCTCTCGCCGATCGCGCTCGGCGGGTTGTGCCGCAGCCGCTGCATCGTGGTAGTGATCGCCGAGAGGTCGGTGACGCGGATCGAGATCTGGGCCGAGGCGTACGCCCCGAACCTGTCGTCGAACGCGGCCTGGTGGTCGGCGAACGAGGTGCCAGCGGCCTGCAGCTCCGCGGCGAGCGAGAGGAAGTCGACGGCGGCCGAGATGCCGTCCTTGTCGCGCACCTTGCCGGGGTCGACAAGGTAGCCGAGCGCCTCCTCATAGCCGTAGGCGAGCCCGCCGACGCGGGAGATCCACTTGAAGCCGGTGAGCGTCTCGACGTAGTCGAGGTTGTATTTGCGCGCGATCTCGGCGAGCGCGGGGCTCGAGACGACGGAGGCGGCCAGTGTGCGGCGGCTCGGCGAGCCGGTGCCCGTCGCGTCCTCGAGGTGCAGTCGTTCCGCGGCGCGCCAGCCGAGCAGCGACCCGACCTCGTTGCCGCTGAGCCGGCGCCAGGCGCCGTGGGCATCGGGGATGGCGATTGCGAGACGGTCGGCATCTGGGTCGTTGGCAACGACGAGGTCGGCGCCCACCTTCACGGCGAGTGCGAGGGAGAGGTCGAGTGCTCCCGCCTCCTCCGGGTTGGGGAACGCGACTGTGGGGAAGGTGGCGTCTGGGTCGATCTGCTCCGTGACGACATCGGGCTTCCCGAGTCCCGCGGCGGCGAACACTGCGCGCGCGGTCTCCCACCCGACACCGTGCATCGCCGTGTAGACGAATCGGGGCGCCGGGTCGGTGGTGGTGCGAAGGGACGCCGTTGCCGCCACGTAGGCCGCGAGCACGTCCTCGCCCGCGGTGAGATACGCCTCCGACCGCGGCAGCTCGTTGAGCGGCGCGACCGCGAGGATTGCCGTCTCGATCTCGGCGTCGGCCGGCGAGACGATCTGGGATCCGCCGTCGAGCCCGCCGAGGTACACCTTGTACCCGTTGTCGGCAGCCGGGTTGTGACTCGCCGTCACCATGACTCCCGCGCTCGTCGTCAGGTGGCGCACCGCGAACGCGAGCACGGGTGTCGGCAGTGCCCGGGGAAGAAGGGTGACCTCGACCCCTGCTCCGGCCATGAGCTCCGCGGTGTCGCGCGCGAACACGTCGGAGTTGGTGCGGCCGTCGTAGCCGATCACGACCGACTGGCGCCCGCCGCGGGAGAGGAGCCAGGCGGCGAAGCCAGCGGCAGCCTGGCCGACGAGCACGCGGTTCATGCGGTTGGATCCCGCGCCTATCTCACCGCGAAGGCCAGCCGTGCCGAACTGCAGACGGGTGGAGAAGCGCTCGGCCAGCGCCGACTCGTCGTCGAGGAGCGCCTCGAGCTCGGCGCGCGTCGTCGGGTCTGGGTCCTGGGCGATCCAGGCCTCGGCCTGCTCCCGGTAGCTCACAGCTTCGCCACGATACGCGCGAGCAGGGCGCTGATGACCGGCTCCGCCTCGCGGCCGGCCTCGAGCACCTCGCCGTGGCTCAGCGGGTTCGGCGAGATGCCGGCGGCCAGGTTGGTGATGAGCGACAGCCCGAGGATCTCCATGCCGGCCTGTCGTGCGGCGATCGCCTCGAGGGCGGTCGACATTCCGACGATGTGGCCGCCGATGGCCTTCGCCATCTGCACCTCGGCTGGCGTCTCGTAGTGCGGCCCACGGAACTGCACGTAGACGCCGTCGTCGAGACCCGGCTCGACGCTGCGCGCGAGGGTGCGGAGGCGGTTGGAGTACAGGTCGGTGAGGTCGATGAAGGTCGCGCCCTCGAGGGGCGAGTCGGCGGTGAGGTTGATGTGGTCGCTGATGAGCACCGGGGTGCCCGGAGACCAGGTCTCACGGATGCCGCCGGCACCGTTCGTGAGGATCATGGTCGTCGCTCCCGCCGCAGCGGCCGTGCGCACCGAGTGGACGACCCGGCGAACGCCGTGCCCCTCGTAGTAGTGCGTGCGCGCACCGATGACCAGGGCGCGCTTGCCGCTCGGAAGGAGGATGGATCGAAGGGTGCCGGGGTGGCCGACGAGGGCGGGCTTGGAGAAGCCGGTGATCTCGTCGGCGGGAATGGTTGCTGTCGTCTCACCGATGAGGTCGGCCGCGCTGCCCCAGCCGCTGCCGAGGGTGAGGGCGATGTCGTGCTTCTCCACCCCTGTCTTCTCCGCCAGCTGGGCGGCCGCCTCGGCGGCGATGGCGAAGGGGTCGGCGGCGGGGTTGTCGAGAGGGTGTTCCATGCCCCCAACTCTATCCAGCGGCTCTATCCAGTAGCTTCGGCCACCTCGCGAAGTCCGTCGAGCATCGACTGCCAGTTCTTCGAGGAGTGGGCGGCTGAATCCTCGGTCTCGTTGTTGTCCTGGGCGAGCCGCACGTGCGTCGCGCCGGTCGTCGGCTCCAGGGTCCACGTCACCGTGTGGTAGTTCTCCGGTATGTCCTGTCGGCCGGCGAGAGGGCTGAAATGCGTGTACCGAAGCACGGATGCCGGGGCGAGCGCAAGGATCGTGCCGTGGTCCTCGAACTCCCGGCCCTTGTACTCGCCCGACCAGGTGATGCGACTGCCGACGCGCCACTCGCTCTCGACTCGTGCGCCGAGCATCCACTTCTCGACGAGCTCCGGCTCGGTCATCACCGTCCAGATGCGGTCGGCGTCGGCGGCGATTGTTGTGCTGGCATGTGCGATGTGGTCGGTCATGGCGCTCCCTCTTGCTACAGGTCTACGCCGCATCCGCCCGCAGTACCAGCCCCCGCGTTTTGGCCGCGCACCCGGCGCGGGGGGAGAATTGGCGCATGGCCTATGAATTCGAGCGCAAACAGCGGATCGCGATCCTCGGAGGCGGGCCTGGCGGGTTCGAGGCGGCGCTCGCGGGCGCCCAGCTCGGAGCCGATGTCACCCTCGTCGAGCGCACCGGCGTCGGTGGCGCGGCCGTGCTCACCGACGTCGTACCGTCGAAGACCCTCATTGCGACGGCCGAGGCGACGAACGCCATCGGCGAGGCCGCCGACCTCGGCGTGCAGTTCTTCACCCGCGGCGAGAACGGGCGCCCCGTGCGCCCGGAGGTCACCGTCAACCTCGCCGCCGTGAACGCACGACTCCTGCGCCTCGCCCGCCAGCAGTCGGAGGACATGAAGTCCCAGCTCATCAAGGCGGGCGTGCGCATCATCCAAGGCGACGCCCGGCTCGACGGCCCCAACCGGGTCGTGGTCTCCACCGGCCGAGGCAAGAAGGCCACCGACTTCGACGAGTGTGACGCCGACACGATCGTCGTCTCCGTCGGCGCCTCCCCTCGCCTGCTCGACTCGGCCAAGCCGGACGGCAAGCGCATCTTCACCTGGACGCAGCTCTACACGATCGACGAGATCCCCGAGCACCTCATCGTCGTCGGGTCTGGTGTGACGGGTGCGGAGTTCGCCTCCGCCTACACGGCGCTCGGCTCGAAGGTCACCCTGATCTCCTCGCGCGACCAGGTGCTCCCCGGGGAGGACGCGGATGCGGCCCGCGTCATCGAGGACGTCTTCAAGCGCAACGGCATGACGGTGCTGTCCAAGAGCCGCGCCGAGTCGGTGAAGGCCACGAAGGACGGAGTCATCGCAACGCTCTCCGACGGTCGCACCGTCGAGGGATCCCACTGCCTCATGGCCGTCGGCTCCATTCCCAACACGGCCGGGATCGGCCTGGAGGAGGCGGGGGTGCAGCTCACCGAGAGCGGGCACATCCGTGTCAATCGCGTCGCGCGCACGTCGGTGCCCTCGATCTACGCAGCCGGCGACTGCAGCGACTTCCTTCCGCTGGCATCCGTCGCCTCCATGCAGGGACGCACGGCTGTCTTCCACGCCATGGGCGACGCGGTGAACCCCACCGAGCTGCGCAACGTCACCTCGAATATCTTCACCCAGCCGGAGATCGCTACCGTGGGGTGGTCGCAGAAGCAGATCGAAGACGGCATCGCCCAGGGCGAGATCTACAAGATCAACCTCGCCTCCAACCCGCGCGCCAAGATGATGGGCATCAAAGACGGCTTCGTGAAGCTCTTCGCCCGCACCGGCTCTGGCACGGTCATCGGCGGCGTGGTCGTCGCCCCGAAGGCCTCGGAGCTCATCGCGACAATCACCCTCGCGGTCGAGCACCGCCTCACCGTCGACCAGCTGGCCCGCGCGTTCAGCGTCTACCCGTCACTCACGGGCAGCATCACCGACGCGGCGCGGGCGATGCACATCGTCAACTAGGCACCGACTGGCGGCCTCCCCTCGCGCGCCGACCGACCGCTCGGGTCATCGGAGAAGTGCCGCTGCGCGGTCAGTCGCCCCAGGTGAAGTCTGCGAGCTCAGTTGGCATCAGGCGACGGTGCTTGTCCACGTTGTCGGGGTCGTACGGTGGGTTCTTGGAGTTGAAGAGCACCGCGACATCACTGGTGGCGCGGAAGGTGTGCCAGATGCCCGGCGGAATGAGCAGGCCCTCGCCGCGAGCTGCGTCGAGGGGAACGATGATGAACGCGCCAGCTGTCGCGCTGGCATCGCGGCCGTCGACGAGGGCCACCTCGATGCTTCCGCTCACCACGGAGTAACGGTCGGTCGTGTGCTCGTGGCAGCCCCACGCGCGCAGCACTCCGCGAGGGGTAGTGATCCAATACATGTGCTCGATCGGGTCGGCATAGAGACCGCCCCAGCCAGCGCGATGCGGCTCGACCAGAGTCGAGGAGTTGTACTCGATCACGGGAGAGGTTGCGAGGTGCACCCCGGCGATCCCGAGTTCGCGCAGAGTCGGCTCGGATGGCACTGCTAGTCCGTGATGCTGAGCAGCAGGTGTCCTGACGAGACCGTCGCGCCGACTTCGGCGTTGATACCGGAGATGGTGCCGTCTTTGTGGGCGGCGATCGGCTGCTCCATCTTCATCGCCTCGAGCACGACGACGAGGTCGCCCTTGACCACCTTGTCGCCGTTCGCGACCGCGAGCTTGACGATGGTGGCCTGCATCGGGGCCTTGACGGCGTCACCGGTGTTGGAGGAGACCGAGCCACTGCCGCGGCGCTTGGGCGCCGGGGCGCGGGTGGCGCTGCCAGGGCCGGATGGCACGAGCTTCGCCGGAAGCGACACGGCGATGCGCTTGCCGTCGACCTCGACGACGACGTTGTTGCGCTGGGCAGGCGCAACGGTGTCCTGCAGCGATCCGCTCCATGGCTCGATGTCGTTGTTGAAGTCGGTCTCGATCCACCGGGTGTAGACGGAGAACGGTGAGGATGTGAACGCCGGGTCCCGAACGATCTTGCGGTGGAACGGCAGCACGGTCGGCAGTCCCGCGACCTCGAACTCGTCGAGCGCGCGGCGCGACCGCTCGAGGGCGTCCTCGCGCGACGAGCCAGTGACGATGAGCTTGGCGAGCAGGGAGTCGAAGGCGCCGCTGATGACGTCGCCGGTGGTGACGCCGGAGTCGACGCGCACGCCGGGGCCGCCGGGGAAGCGCAGCACGTGAACGGGGCCGGGTGCCGGCATGAAGTTCAGCCCCGGGTCCTCCCCGTTGATACGGAACTCGAAGGAGTGGCCCTGCGCGATGGGGTCGTCGTAGTCGAGCACACCCCCCTCGGCGAGACGGAACTGCTCGCGCACGAGGTCGATTCCGGTGACCTCCTCCGAGACCGGGTGCTCCACCTGCAGGCGGGTGTTCACCTCGAGGAAGGAGATCGTGCCGTCTTTCGCGACGAGGAACTCGCAGGTGCCGGCACCGAGGTAGCCGACCTCCTTCAGGATCGCCTTCGACGAGGCGTACAGCTGCGCGTTCTGCTCGTCGGTGAGGAATGGCGCCGGCGCCTCCTCGACGAGCTTCTGGTGCCGGCGCTGCAACGAGCAGTCGCGGGTCGAGATCACGACGACGTTGCCGTGCGCGTCGGCGAGGCACTGGGTCTCGACGTGACGCGGCTCGTCGAGGTACTTCTCGACGAAGCACTCGCCGCGGCCGAAGGCTGCAATGGCCTCGCGGGTGGCCGACTCGAAGAGCTCCGGCACCTCCTCGCGGGTACGGGCGACCTTGAGGCCGCGACCGCCGCCGCCGAATGCGGCCTTGATGGCGACGGGAAGGCCGTGCACGTCGACGAAGTCGAGCACCTCCTGTGCGCCGGAGACGGGATTGAGCGTGCCGGGTGCGAGCGGTGCTCCGACCTTCTCCGCGATGTGGCGCGCGCTCACCTTGTCGCCGAGCTTCTCGATGGCCTCTGGCGATGGCCCGATCCAGGTGATGCCCGCGGCGATGACCGCGCGAGCGAAGTCTGCGTTCTCTGCGAGGAAGCCGTAACCGGGGTGCACGGCGTCGGCACCGGAGCGGCGGGCGACGGAGAGGATCTTCTCGATCACGAGGTAGGTCTCTGCCGAGGTGGTGCCATCGAGGGCGTACGCCTCGTCGGCGAGCTTGACGTGGCGTGCGTCGCGGTCCTGATCGGCGTAGACCGCCACAGAGGCAATGCCACTGTCTTTCGCAGCGCGGATCACGCGCACGGCGATCTCTCCACGGTTGGCAATCAGAACCTTCGTGATGCGAGCCATAGTTCACCAGCCTAGGGGTAGCGCGAGCGCCTCAATTTGGCTGGTCGCTACAAAAAGGATGGATGTGGCCGCACCAATGCCTACAACGCCCGATTCCAGAGGCCCGGCCACTCAATCCCGAACCCGCGCACGAGCCGCCGAACCGTCGCGACCGAGACCCCCACGACCGCATGCGGATCCCCCCGCACCCCGTCGATGAAGGCGGCGCCGAGACTGTCGATGGTGAAGGCACCGGCGACCTGGAGGGGCTCTCCCGTGGCGATGTACGCGTCGATCTCCGCATCGGTCACGTCGGAGAACTGCACGTGGGCGCTCGAGACCTCCCCGGCGGCGCCGTTGACCCTGCCGCCGCGGTGGTCGATGAGCCAGTGACCGGAGTGCAGCTGGCCCTCCCGGCCCCGCTGCAGCTCCCAGCGCTCGCGGGCGACGACTGCGGTGTGCGGCTTGCCGTACACGGCGCCGTCGAGCTCGAACGCCGAGTCCCCGCCGAGCACGAGGCCGTCCACCTCCGGACCGAGCACCGCCTCGGCCTTGAGTCGGGCGAGCAGCAGCACCATCTCCTCCGGGGAGAGGGGGCCGGCCGCCGCCACCGCGGCATCCTCGTCGACGTTCGAGTGCACGACGAGCGGCTCGATGCCGGCTGCACGGAGTGTCGCGAGGCGAGCGGGAGAGGTGGAGGCGAGGTAGAGGCGCACGTGGCTCCTATGCTCGAAGGATGGGCGACATGCTGGGTACAGAGGTCGAGCTCGACGTTACCAACATCGCGCACGGAGGCATCTCCGTTGCGCGACTGGATGGCCGCGTCGTGTTCGTGAGCGACGCGATTCCGGGCGAGCGGGTGCGAGCCCGCATCAGCGCGGACGCGAAGAAGTCGTTCTGGCGCGCCGAGACGGTCGCGGTGCTCGAGCCGAGCGAGCACCGTCAGTCGCACATCTGGGCGGAGGCGGCCCTCGACCGTGACCCCGCCGAGCGGGCCGGAGGGGCGGAGTTCGGGCACATCGCCCTCGCCCACCAGCGCGAGCTCAAGCGTCAGGTGCTCGCCGATGCGCTGCAGCGCATGGCCGGACTCCCGTTCGACGGGGTGGTCGAGGCGATCGACGACGAGCCGACAGGCACGGGATGGCGCACCCGCGTTCGCCTCCACGTCGACGAGGCAGGGCGCCCAGGTCCCTACGCGGCCCGCAGCCATCATGTGGTGCGGGTGCGGTCGCTGCCGCTGGCCACCCCAGCGATCGAGGAGGTGGCACCGCTCGACGAGACATTCGAGCCGGGGTCGACCGTCGACATCCTGTCCCCGTCTGTCGGCAGCGCGCGGCTGTTTTATGGAAAGCAGAAGCCGAGCACGATCACAGAGCTCGTCGGCGAGCGCGAGTTCCGCCTCGCCGACACCGGCTTCTGGCAGGTGCACCGCAACGCGGCCGCCGCCCTGACCAGCGCAGTGCAGGATGCCGTGGCGCCAGACCTCTTCGACCCGCGTGCCGCGAACCTCGACCTCTACGGCGGTGTCGGGCTGCTCGCCGCCGCCGTCGCCGACCGCTTCGGACCAGCCACCCGCATCACCAGCGTCGAGAGCGACGAGTCCGCAACGGAGTTCGCCGGCCACAACCTCGCGGAGTGGACCGGGGCTGGCGCGGTCACCGGGCGCGTCGAGCGCTGGCTCGCCGAGCACGCGAAGACGGCGACGCCGCGCTCTGGCGCTGCCACCGTCGTGCTCGACCCGCCGCGCTCCGGCGCCGGAGCGGCGGTCGTCTCCTCCCTCCTCACGCTCGCTCCCACCCAGCTCGTCTACGTGGCCTGCGACCCGGTTGCCTTCGCGAGGGATGCCCGACTACTCACCGACGGTGGCTACCGGCTCGAGCGGCTCCGGGCCCTCGACCTGTTCCCCAACACGCACCATGTGGAGGCGATCGGCACTTTTGTGCGTGATTGAGGTGCGGCACGACGGACTCACGTAACCAAGCCCCCGTTCCCGAGCCCCTCCCCGCTACCATTGGTGCAGGTCCGGTGACGTGACCGCTGATGGTGGAGGACGAAGGAGAACATGGCAGTCGCGCTCTCTGACGGTGCTCACCCATCGGGCACCGTCCGCGTCGCCGTCGTGGATGACCACGAATCCGTGCGGCTCGGCCTCAAGGCGGCCTTCATCGAGGAGGGCTACGAGTTCGTGCTCGCGGCCGCGACGGTACAGGAACTCGTCGACGGTTTGAACGGCCGTGAGTGCGACGTCGTCGTGCTCGACCTCTCCCTCGGCGACGGCTCGTCGGTGACAGAGAACGTCAAGCGCGTGCAGGCAACTGGCTCCGCCGTGCTCGTGCACAGCATCGCGGATCGCGTCGCGAGCGTTCGCGAGGCCCTTGCCGCCGGT
>Ga0307514_10001436_pt1 | contig 29213 bp, 39 predicted proteins | sample 16_EM_MG_FD_203088 | JGI IMG/M metagenome (GOLD analysis project Ga0307514, IMG submission 203088) | Populus trichocarpa ectomycorrhiza microbial communities from riparian zone in the Pacific Northwest, United States - 16_EM | ecosystem: Host-associated > Plants > Roots > Unclassified | place... | reverse complement strand
GTTGACGAATGTCACATCTTTGCTGCGCTCATCCCCCTCATGAATGCCTTGCGCTGATCTCCGTCTGTTTTCCCGTACCGCGTTGCTGCTTTTATGTGATGGAGACGAGAATCCACTCCCGGATGATCCTGGTGTTAAAACAAGACTTTGTCTTTGAAAAAATCAAGGTCATCTCACATCCATCTGGGGGGGAGGATAAATTGTACGCTGTCGGTAAATTTGTTTTTTCCGCAAACGGTTCATGATCCTCCCGAGGACGGTATTGAGTCTTTGACTACTCATACGCCTTCGGCTGGACACGGGGGTTTACATCTGTGGAGTTGACTAGATGAAAACATTCTAGTCGTTTGCCGCCGTCGTCATTATCACCGTGCGGTGTTAAGGTTTTTTTTTTTCTAATTCGAAGGATGTTATCAGAGATGCACTGGCCGGGCTATTTGGATGCGCGGTCGGTTCGCCGTGATCCTGGATGCTGCTTCTTGTTCACTTTTGTCCGTCGCAGCCGTGGTATCTCGTGAATCAGCTGGCTAGGTTTGCCAAATCAGTTCGACTAAATATAAGAGTCTAACGTCTCCATGCCAAAGAGGACACTTCAAACCGGGATCATCCAAGCAGACCAGTCCTCAAACGAATGAAACAGCTGATGCCTGTTGAACGCCGCATCCACCCATCCAAAGTGAGTACGTATCAAGCTATCCAACCCTGCTCATCCTCAGTACTACCTCGATCGAAACGCTCTCTCCACGACAACCTGCCTTCACTCCTGCTGCGCAGCGGGCTCCAGGGACCTGTGCGGTAGAGCCGAACCGTTGACGATTGCAGGTACCGTCATCTATTTTCGGTGGCCCTGATCAGATCGGGGATCACACTTTTTCTGTCTCGTTCTTTGCTACCTGGAGAGGTATGGTCATGGTTGGCGCGTGCTTGGTTTTTCCCGCCGACGTCGCGGAAACTGAAGGCCCGCCTTCATCGATGTCATCCGCCAGCCCATCGTTTGATGCCCGTCCGGGCGGCGGGACGGGTTTAACTTCATCCAACAAAGAGCCCTGGGTGAATTGCTCACATGTGTGCGCGAACGGTGATATCAAGCGGTGTGGTCGCGGATCCTGGCTGTATAAACCGTTAGCGACCCCATTCCCGGAGACCTGCTGCGCGGAATCCCGTTTTGGTGAAAGTACAACCAGACGCTGCTCTGGAGAATCACATCGCCCTGGTGAGACGAATGGTGTTTGCGGAACGGAGGCGGTCTGTAATCGGTTCGCCCGTTCCTATCCACAAGTTTCTTATTCGGGTTGGGTATGGACAAATACAATTACGTGCGCTAACGGGGGGAGGACCTACTTCTTCTTGTACCAAACGGGAATGGCTAAACGGTACCCTTAACTCAATTGTGGGTCCTCCGGCACCGGTCTTGGGGTTGACCCACACTCGTCGCGAGTAACTGATTCACTCCCATGACCGAACGCAGCGGTTTTAGTTGCAAGTCAAAGTCGTCAAGGGACCTACAATTTGGGAACGATCCTCTCGTCAAGTTCGTGCCGCTCCGGGTCAGTCGAACACCCTTCCCCGAGTTCTCGCGGCCTCCGGAATCCTGTTTTCCCGAAAAGCGGTCAAGCGGTTCATACACGAAATCGGGGACCGACAGTTCAGGTACAAAGCAAGTGGTGTTGGCTGAGAGATGGTGAGGGTTATCACAGCATGGAGGGGTGGGTCCGTTCCAGCCATACGCCTTGTCGCGCAATCTGTAATACTTAGCAAAGATGAAACGCGATGTGATAAACATTTTGGGCCAGTCACCCTCAAGGTGAAAAAATCTCGTTAGCACCAAAATTTTAATTCCGTACCGGGTGAGTCTAGACCGTGCCAATTCTCTGGTTACAAGTTGTGTCCGGCCGACGCGAGTTGTCATTCGAAACAGGCATGACGCGACGAGCATGTGAGCGAGTAAAAGGCACCAGCACAGCCACTGATGCCCATTCGGTCACCAATGACCATATGGAGGAAGCCTCGGCGCGATAGTCCGAAAAACGTTGGGGTTACAAATGCACGCGAGAGAGGGCATGCAACATTGCAACATCCGTGTGTCAATGAGTCAAGCAACCCCGGGATTTCAGAAAACTACAATCGCATTGCAAGGTGGATGGGATATGAAACACGAGGATGGGAGCTGCGTAGGCAACTGGGGGAACAAGGGGGAGGGTGTGAATACAAAGTATTAACGGGGGATCTACTTGTCCTTGAAAGTAAGGAAGATGATAGGCGTGTGTAAATAATCATTAAACGGGGGAGGAGAAAGATAAGAGGGTGCTCTTGGAGGGGAGGGGAGGGATAGAGAAAGCAAGGGAGGAGGAGGGGGGAGAGGGGGGGTCCGTTATGCCATGGCCATCTTGGAGGCAACGGTCCGCTCGCTCTCCAGCTTTGCCTTGTTCTTGTTGAAGGCTTGTTGCCGACAGTCTTCCATGTTCGTACAAGAGTGATGTTCAGGAAGGCGATGCTAGAGAGAATGGGTAAGAGGGATTGATTGCGAGGTTGAGAGGCTGATTGTACGTACGTTACCACAAAAGTCCGAAGAGCAATGGGGACAGTGGCCGACAATCCTGAGGACTGCAGAGGTGCACTGTTGAGCACCTTGGAATTGGCAGCGTTTCTTAGCTGGCATAGCTGGAGAGATGAGGGACGGTGATAAGGAGGTTGGTCGTGCGGTGGGTAGAGGGCTGGTTGGTGGGAGAAAAGTTATGTGCAAGGGGGAGAACGGTCATCACTTTTTATATTTATCTGAAACTGCAGGGCTTACGCGTCCCCAGGTCAGCAGCAACCATCGCCCTTTCATGTCACACGTGACGACCCACATCTTCAATCCCCTTGTCCGTTTCGTACCGTCCAATCCCGTTCGTTCCATCCTACCGTGGCCTATGGTCCAATCACTTCCTTTCGTCAGCAACCAACCTTCGCTGAAGATGTTGGCCTCACACAGCCCTCGTTGGACCTGCGTGGGGTGGGGTTGATCGGCAGTTGTGACTTAAGGTTATCTTTCGCGTGGAGGCGAGAACGTAGTATACATTGGGTCCGGGCTGCCAAGTCGCCTTTGGGGTGCTTCTCGCACGCTATGATTCGCGAAGTATCCGAATAGTGGACGGAAGAGATCTTCTGATCCTTGCGACCGGTCAGCCGCACGCCATTGGCATGTCTGCCCTCCTTGAAGTGGATGTGGATTCGCACACGCGAGTGAGTGGTGGGAGTGCGATCTCCGGCAATAGTCTCTTCCTTGAAGGATTTAGTGATTTTTCTTGTCGTCGGTCAGCCAGGCGTCCCGAACTGCGGGAAGCGGAAGTGGCCCCGGATCCGGTCACGGCGGTCAGCCTCTTCTTTACAAACGGATCAAATCCCACGTGCCATGGTGGCCAGTGGGAGTGATTCCATGAATCGGCTATGGACAATGGCTCCTCATTGTCAACCACGTTAGGTGCACCGTTGCCCTTCACGAATAAAACCCCAGTCGTGCGTGCTTGCCCTTGTTCTTCCCTCTCTTTCTCTTTCTCTCTCCTGGCGCTGCTGCTGGCACACACCCATACGACCTGTCTATGACCGCTTATTGACATATCATACGGATCGCGCATCTACTGTTTACCGGTCACCTCTTGACGCCCCTCCCGCTGATTTCTCCGCCCTCGTCGAACTGGTTCATTACCCATTCTATCTTGACGCCCACGATCGAACTACAAAAGGCCGGCGTTCGGCACTTTCTCCTTTTTCCTCTGGTGCTCGCTCGCTCTCCAGCCAACGACCCATTCCTCTCCCTTGTGTCCGCCTCCTTCCCCCCTTTCCCTTAATACTCGCTCGTTATACACTCGAACCATGAATACGACCAAAGTCCCGAAGTTGATCAGCCGTCCTTTTCTGTTGCTGAGACTGATTATGCTCAGTAAGCCATCTCTCTTTCTCCCGATTTCTGTACTGTTACTGACCACGAAATATCAGTCGCGCTGCTTTTACTCAACATTCTAATCCTCTCCTTCGCTGCGTTCAACATCACTGCATCCAGAACTTGGGAAAAGTTCGTCAACGCTGGTCCATCCCTCGCCGTTTTCAATTCCAGCACGTTCTTATTCCTCTCTATGCTGTTAGTCTTCTTCAATTCATTGCCAACTTCCCCATTCTGACCATGTTCCTACAGTCTACTCGGAGAGCACAAGTATTCGCATGCGATCCCGCCGGTGTCCATGGTACTGGCCGAAGTATCTTGGGTGAGCGTCATGACCGTATTGACGTTCGTTTCGAGTGTCTTGTCGACCCGGCATGGCCCTGCCAAGATGTGTTCATCAGATCCAGGTAAGCGAAACGTCGCGAATACCGTCGGCGTTTGACTGATTAGGAAAACGAACAGTCAACTTGACTATGTGTTCCTCTTCCATCTTGCTTCTCCCGGTTTCTTGGATAAATTTCTTCATTTGTACGTTTTTGTCTCTGAATTTTCCTGATCTCGCTCTCATCTCTGCTTTCCAGTCTTTACCTACTCGGTCACGCTCCTGATTGTCACCATTCTTCACGCCCCGTTGGTTCCCAGTATTTGGCATTCAAATATCTCTGAGATTCCTTGGTTCGACTTCTCCGCTTCCCCCGTTTCCCGGATCACCCACCGCTCGCTCCCTTCGGACAAGTCCGATCCCGAAAGCCAGACGGTCTACGGCGACGCCTTCCACTCCTTTCAGGAGATCAAGGAAAACGGAGAGGATCACCAACACACCCTCAAGGCGCCTCCTAGGCCACCTTGGCTCGCTTTCCCCCGCAGCTCATTCACCATCAGCGTTGCCAGCTTCACCCCTGCCTGGGCGAAGAAATACAACGCCGGTTTGACCCGCGGCCTCCACAACCCATTCGACCGATCTCCCGATGAAGGCTCTCCCGATCACCAAACTCTTGATGAACTTTCTGATCCAATCCAGCGTCCCGCCCGCGTGATGACAAAGCCCGCATTCGAGGATAAGCTTCACGAGAGAGATGACGACCCCTTTGCTGCCCCCAGCAAGGACAACATCGTTACCACCAATGTCCCTGATGGCGACAGTAACAAGACTCGATCTCTTCAAACCCTACCTGGTTTCAGTAACCTCCCGCGGTGGTCCAACGAAACCAACAACCAAGACCAGGACACTGGCAAACAGGGGATTGGAATGTTGATGCTTCGGAATCCCTCAGATAGGACCTCTGAGACCTCTACCACTACCGCTACAGCAGTACACTTCTCGCCGTCTGGTAGGAAGAGCGTGAGCAGTTTGTTCCCTCATGATGTACGTGAGGAAGACTGGAATCTTCCCTTGACAAAGCCCCCGTTCCGGAACGGTAGAGGCCAAGGGTGGACGACCGCTGATGCCGTGCAGGATGCTGTCTCTACCGGAAGGGGTCAAGGAACACGATAGTCGTTTTTGATACCCTCGACCCGTCAGTTTTGATGTTCTCGCATTCTTCGTGCCTCCCCCCCTCCATACCCAATATCTCTTAGTTACCCCCTAGAGCCCTGGGGGCTCCCCCACTCAACAACGCGCTCGCTGGAACACTCACGACCTCCCACTTGCTGTCGTTTACGCAGTCACGCTTGCGACGTCCCCTTTTGCTGGCCAATTGCACGTCTTTCTGGAAATGTCGAAGTCGAACGTGTTTTCGTTTTTGGGTACCCCGTACACGCACCACTCTTTTTGTATCCGCTGTTAATATTGCAACGTTGTGCATTTCTTGCCGTCGATAAACGGGTCTTGTTTAGATTGTATCCAGTACGTATCCACCATACAATGTAGATCATGGCATGAACATCCTTCTCCGGTTGAAACCTGGGCGTCTAGCATGACCCACTCGTTTCCGAACCACACCATGATTGGTATGGATCCGAAACCATTCTTGGACGGACGCTACATACATAACGTCCTTGGAGAACTCCCCCCCTGCGGCTCCTGTGGCTACGTTTGTCTCCACCTCGATTGCGTTTGCGCCGATGCTCTGAAGAGATCTGCATACGACGAGCCTATGTCGTCAGATAATCCCCTCGGTATAAATACCGTGAAAGGCCCATGTAGGCTTTTCTTCACCAAACCACCACCCGTGGACGCATTTTATTCTCTCGCCACATACACATCGATTGGAATATGTCTACTGGAAACGTCATTCGCGGCCACAAGGTTAGTTGTTGACGTTCATCGCCGTCGCTGGTCGTAGCCTTGAGGATGCTCTGAACCTCAAACTCCCATCCTCTTTTCGGAGCAGGCTGTCATCTCCAACCCAAAAACTTCTCAGGCCGCGAAGGAGCATTCTCGTCAGGTCATTCATGAGTTGGAAAATAAAGACTCCAACACCTACCCCCCTCGTCAAACTGATGTTGACGAAGAAGAAGCGACCATCGAACCCGGCCGCTCGGATGTGCCTGGTGGTAACGCCTACCATGAAGGTGTTCTAGATGACACTGGACCGGCTGTTGACGATGACTCCTTCGCGGGTAAGGAACCGAATCGAGTCCTTGGAGGTTACAAGGCGACCTTGCACAGTGAGTCTTTTTATCAAGACGTTTGGCTGGTGGTTGTGGGCGATACTGACGTTACCGTTCTCGCCTGACAGATCCGAACACTAGTAAGGAAGCCAAGGACCATGCTAAGGCTGAGCTCGAGCAGCATGGCGTCTCGGTCGTCGAGTAGAGGGCTACCCTCTTAGGACAGAGTGTCTCTGGCCAGTGCCTCCGCGTCGTTTGTGAAAATACACGATAGCAGGTTTTGTTTGGTTACGGTTTTTCCGGCGTGCTCGCGGTACTTCATTCAGTGAGGCCCGAGGGATAGGCACATATTTGTTGTTTGCAGCAGACAAATTCAGACTGATAGTCTCCACGATTTCACCAAACTCTTTGATTCGAGCCCAATGTTAGATTGTCCCTGAAATGCCCAATGACTGCCCTGATGCGCCAGCCCCGACGTTGGGACCTCTAAATTGACGGATTCACTCCATCTGTCCTCCATGCACACAGTACTCCAGTGATTGCCAATTTGTGAACGTCAATACAGATACATTTCGTGCCTTCACGAATACGAAAACGAGACCTCAGACCTCCTCTCCGTGTTCCCTCAAAATATCCCTGGCCCGTTCTTTAGCCTCCTCGGACACATTAGTATCTGTCAAGAGGAGATCAGATATCTGATACGAGTCCCGCGCGATGGGACGATGGTGAGGAGAAGGAAGAACCGGGAACATACTGTGTAAAGCTGCTTTGTAGCCCGCGAGGACCCGCTTGGTGTGCTGGTCGGGAGCGGAGACAGCAGGAGAGTGCTCGGGCTGTGCCTCCACTTCTTCCTCCGCCTCGAGAACTTCACGGGCGTGTTGCTTCGCTTTCTCCGAAGTATTAGGGTCTGAACGAGCGATCAACATTCTTCCATCTTTATAGGAAAGGCAGCGGGACGAACTAGTGATGGTGGCTTTGTAACCAGCAATCTGGTGACTTCCCAACTCATGATGAGCGGGTTCCTGACCCAACTCCTGGAGACGTTCCGCCGCGTGCTCTTTGGCTTCGGGGGACGTGTGAGGGTTGGTTATGGCGGCTTTCAACCCACCAATCACATGGCTTTGATCTTTATCTGTGGGAATGTAAATCAAAGATAATCTCTTTCAGCCGTCCAATCACTCTGGCCGTCCATTCCATCACTGGGGAGGAGGGGAAAATGTCGAGGGGGGGGAGAAAAAAACGTACCGGTGTAAGACATTTTTCGAGTAACCTAAGCGTAAGTCTGGGAGTGAGAGTAAGAAAAAGAAAAGCTGATTGTTGTGAAGAAGGGGTCAGGGGACCGTTAGTTTTCCTGCTTTTATATTTTTGGTTTGGTCATAAGCGGGGTGGCCTCGTCAGTCTGACTCCCGGTGCCAGCGCATGACGTCGGTGTGATAACGTTAGATGACTTCGAAGCACTGAGGGGCGGGTGGAGACCGCCCCACCAAGAGAGGAGGTTTACCGCGCTTCGTCTACCCGGAACCACCAACCCTCGATCTCGAAAAATGGGTCGTGTGCTCGGGTACATTTCATCGACCACGATGTTACTGGCCGTTTCATCGCTGCGGATGGGTGTGTGAGTGGACGGGCAGCGTCGACCCAAGCGTAACAAGTTTGTAGGTAAAGGGGAAAACGGATGAAATTGTGAAGTCATCGATGACGAGACAGGCATCGAATGAGAGCGCTCCCCTATGGAATGAATCCAGGTGACTTCCAGGGTCTTTCGGGGCGAACCAAAAAAAAAAGAACAAGAGTCTATAAGGATGGTGAACACTGGCAGAACCCCTATACGTGTTCCAGTCGGAAGAACGCTTTCTACATCTTTCGAAAGCCCCTCAGACCTTTCTTCACCTCCTCCTCCCCTCGGGCTCCACTTCGCCCCAACTATCTCGCTAAACAAAACACGCACATACACCTTAACGCTGTCACAAAAATGCTCAAACGTAACGCCAAGACCAAAGTGGAGTTCTTTGACGATACGGGGGAGATACAAGTCGTGCCCATCGATACCGTCGTCGGAGATGGTGGGTCCGACCTGGGAGTGAACCCGGACTCACGCAAGAAGCAGGTGCAAGCTATCGGTATTCGTGGCAAGTCCATGCACCACTCCAGTTTTTGTGACGACTGAAACCCCTTTGGCTCAAAGGCCCCAAGAGCAACGACACCGGTATAAGTAGCGGACCACGGTGGAGAGAACCGGACATCGTGGCTTAAACCTGACAACGTTGGCAAACATTATGTACCATGTAACCATCTAGTCCAGTAGCCACAACAAATTCTCTCCATTCTCCGATGAACGCGGCATTTACAACAAGGGGTGCGCATAGGAAAAAAAACCTAAACCTACAGAAGAACGTGAAGTGACATCCAAAAGAAAAGCGTTCATGGACTCCCGAGACTTGTCCGCGAACGCGGCAGAAAAGGCAAATACTGAATAGCTTGGAGCGACGCATGCGCGAGTAAGTGTAATAGCGGTACCGATTTGATCCCAGGGCGTTCATTCTGCGTTCATCCGTGAGCTAGCGCGTAACGCACGACGTGATGTAGGTTCACTCACTCTTCCTGTTGTTGATGATAACAACGGCAATCACGATGGCAACAATGACCAGAATGAGGATCAAAATACCGAAGCATATCCACCTCTTCTTGCGGGCTGCTCGAGCGGAACCAACCGCCTGAACGGTGTGGCCCAGGCCCGCTTCTGTATCTTTCTCAACATGGGCAGCGGTCTCTTCGACGACGTCGATCGTTTCGTCTTGTTGTTCGACCAAAATACTCATCTATACGTGGGTGTGTGAGAGGAAGGTTCATGGTTATATTAGAAAATGGCCACGTACATCATTGAACAGCTGTGCCAGTTCAGCGAGAGTGCGTTCAATTTTCTGGATGTCCTTGTGCCTCTCTTGGACTTCCCTATAGGCGGCTTTAGACTCGCCGTACCGATTAGAACTCATCAGCTACAAAAAAAACGGATTAGCACAACCACAATCAAGTGATCCCTACGCGTGCAGGGATATGAAGAAAGATATATGCGTACAGCTTGACTGAAAACTTGACCGCCATTGTCGTCCTCCACGACTGCGCGAATCTCTTCTGGCGTAGCATCTGGTTTAACGATCTTGTACTGACGTTCCAACCTCTGCTTGTACTTCTGCCTGTATTGCTGTTCTACCGTCTGGTAGGTTTGAATCGCCTCTACGAATTTGGACTTGACCAACCCCGTCTATAAATAACAAGGTATTTACAATGTGCCGTGCATAAACGATGGATGGGTCAATCCCTGGAACCACGAGGTACAATCGGTGTATCCACGCACCTGTTGCTTTTTGACCTGACCGTCGCGACCAGAGCCTCCCTGCCTTTCCAAAGCCTTGATCCTCCGCTTGAGTGTGTTGCTGAGCGCGCTAGTGTCTGCGACGAGGTCTTCCAATTCCGCCGCGTTTCGCTGACTGGCGACTTCGTCGGTAGTGTTGATTGATCTTGACTGCAGCTCGGAAATGCGGGAGACATTCTCGTTGAACTGCTTCAAGCTGTCTTGGATGGATGAGATCTAGAACGTGTGGGAAAATCGAGGATCAGTGAGCGGATTTTACGGGTGGAATCTGCCGGTGTTGGTAGCCCCTGGTAACGGGCGGAAGACATAAAAAGGGAGAGAGCTGAGGTTACCTCGTCGTAAAATTCGGACATCGACTCCTGAGTACCACCCGAAAATCCAGCTGTAAGGTTTGTAGTGCTCCTCACGTCGCCCATCTCGTAGTTCCTATCGTCAAACTGGGCGTACGGGTTGTTTGTTCTCTGGGATGAACTGGAATCGGGATACGCGTGACGACGGTGGTCAATTCGTACTTTTCTTTCGCAAAAAATCGATAGGAATCGCACCCATTTCCTCCCTGCTGGTGAGCCTGGTAAGAGACAGAACATCCGTCAGACGAATGTCATGTGGGGTTACACCGGTGGTAGTGTGGGCGGTCGGACGATGTTATGGTTTACTTACTCTGAGTGCGGCTAATCTGTCTCCCATGGTCGAAGGTTAGAAGTGAAGAATGTGGACGAGGGTGGAGGAAGGAGAGGATATAGGGTCTCTTGGCCGACACAGCAATCGATGCTGAGCGCTGATAGGTTGTGTAACGGGCTGAGAAAGTGAAACTCCGAACCGACCGAGGTCAGGTCGATCAATCAGCACCTCCCACCCAACGGATAGACAGGGTTACAATAGTGATTCTGCTCTCGTACATTCGTTTCACTTGTCTAGGATCGCCTGCAGAGTTCCAACCTGGCGGTCAATCATCTGCAGCGCTGGGCCACCAATCGCCCGCCTCTTCTCCACGCTCGCCTCAAAGTCAAACATACCGTGCACGTCCTCGGTGAACTTGTCGCTCAATCCCTTGTAATCCTCCAGACTCAGCTCGTGCAACTGACACTTCCTCGACTCCGCAAGCGCGACTGCCCTCCCCGATATATGATGCGTTTCGCGGAATGGGATCTACAATCGTCAGTGATGAGAAATTCAAATCCCCAGAAACCAACAACGGCCGACGGGACCCACCCCTTTGCGAACGAGATAATCGGCAAGATCGGTCGCGAGCATGTCCATCGTTAAGGCGTCTCGCATTTTCTCCGCATGAACCTGCGGGCTGTGTATGAGAGACCGACCCATGCGGAAAAGGCTTGGCAGGGGGATCTAATCACCTCCAAAGTAGCGATAACACCTTCAGCAATACGGAGAGATGCCCACACGTTGTCCACCGTGTCGAATAATGGCTCCTTATCCTCCTGAAGATCCTTGTTATATGTCGAAGGTACACCCTTGTAGGTCATCATGAATCCCGACATCTGAGCGAAGCGGTAAGTCTCGAAACCCCAGGACAGTGCGGAAGCCACACATTGCCGAACACACGACCAGATTTCCCTCGCAAGAGTTCCAGCGAGTCTGGGTTCTTTTTCTGTGGCATCATGCTTGATCCCGTGCTGTCACCTATTTCAGTCTTCGAGCACTGGTGCAACTGACTTTGGGGAGACTAACCTGTAGGCATCGCTGAGCGCGACAAATCCAAACTCGGCCGTCGAGTATACGATCAAATCCTCAGATATCCGGCTCAAGTGCGTCATGGTCAAACTCGCCCACATCATGAACTCGGCGACAAAGTCCCTGTCGCCGACGCCATAGAAACTATTCTCCGAGATGGAGTCAAACCCGAGTTCCTTTGCAAGGAACTCTCTGTCCACGACAAACGGGTTTCCGGCGAGGGCACCCGATCCCAATGGGAGGACAGAGATACGAGGGACCAGTTCCCGCAGGCGCTGAAGATCGGCAGCGAAGTAGAAAGCGTGGGAGAGGATAAGGTGCGACCATCGCACAGGTTGAGCACGCTGGATAGTTGGGTTAATCTCGTTGATCGCCGATGAGATTAAAACCATATACTTGGAGGTGGGTGTACCCGGGCATCAAGATATCCCTCTCTTTGTCTGCCCGGTTGACCATGACCTGGATCAAGGCTTTTAATGCGATTTCGATCTCGCGTACCTCCTTCATAAGCCATAGCCGCATGTCCGTCGCGACCTGGTCATTTCGTGACCTTCCTGTGTGGAGCTTTCCACCGAGGGGTCCAACAAGTTCGGTCAATCGTCTCTCGTTCGCGGTATGGATATCCTCGTCATCAGGTTGAACTTGGAACTGTTCGGCTTCGCATGAGTTTCACAACTTCTTCGAGGCGAGCTGCTACGGGCCGGCCAGGAACTCACCACGCCATCATCCCATTCTTTCTTGACGGCCTCAAATCCATTCACGATTTTGATTTCCTCGTCTTTGGTCAAGATTCCAACAAGCGTGAGTGCTTTTGAATACGCTATCGATCCGCGGATATCAGCGTCAAACATCCGCTTGTCGTACTTCAACGACTGATTAAACTCATGCATGCTACACACTCATCAGCAGGAGCATTATGCATTTTCTTGAACCAGGATGCTCACAGGGGATCAGTTTTTCCCGTGAACCTACCGCCCCATAGCTTTTGCTTTGTCGGTGCATCCGCCATCATGGTAGAAGTCGTCCAAGTCAATATCGTGTAACTGACTCAATCGATCACCCCCAGGTCTGATCAAAATTTTCTTCCGGCCGAAGCGGAGATCGTGAACGCTAGCTGTATGTTGTACATGAAAAGCATGAAAAATCTATCTATGTGTATATCGTAGCATTAGGCAATGAAACTCGAAGACGGGTATGCTGGCGTTGAAGGTACTCTAGGAACCAAGAAAAATTCCACGAGAAAATTACACTCTGCTCCTCCACCTGCTCCACAAAAGCAACGAAAGGACAAGGGCTACGATTGCACATCCAGCGTTGACCCAAAAAGTCAACTGCCAACAATCAATCCCCCTACAGATGGTACCGTCCGTGTGACTAGCAGCGACGTATGAATATAACAAGCAGAATGGTGGCGTGCCTAGAAGTGGAGAGAGTACGAGCAGGCCGAAATTTCGTCCAAGGTTCCGGATTCCCCAGATAGATGACAAGATCCCTGGCCTAGAAAGTCGGTTAGCGCGCGAAGGGTGCTCTGCGGGGGTGCGTACGCACATGATGTTGAAGACACTGCCGTTGACCAACCCTGCGCCAACACTGAAGAACGATTAACAGCCAATACGCGGAAACGTGAAGCTATCCCACCTCAGGACCCAGATCTCCCGCTGAGACCTCACAGCAACCTCGGTCCAAGCGAAGGAGAAGGCGAGGATGGTCGCACTACAACTCAAGAATAGCACTCTACTGAAACGCTGCTTCTTGGTGAAACAGTACACTCCGCTGGGGAGATAGCGAGCGACGGGAGATAGGATGTCCGCAAGCGGTCCGGACAGTAGCCGAGATAGTGTGTTTGCGATCGCAAGGAGGCGAACTTGAGTGGCGATGGTGATTTCAGGTGGGACCCGCGACATAGCAGAAGAGACGGGGGGTAAGGAAAGTGTTATCGTCCCAATGCTCGACTGCACCATCTCGGTCTACGTATGGTTCGTCAACGGGATTTTCTCGAAAAGACCAACAAGGACATACACAACCAACTGTGATGGACATAAACACGAAAAGAACCCAGAAATACGGATCCTTTACGAGATCTGCCAGGGATACTTCGTCGGGCTCTTGAACAGCAATCACATGAACCTCTTCTTCATCGCATTTCCTCGGACTAGACAGGAGGCTGGTAGTTTCATCGACGCTTTCTTCAGGTTCTTCACCCACTGCCTCCAGCATCGCATGGCTGTCGGGAACGGTGAGCGCACAAGCACCAAATAGGTTTGCGGCTCCTCCGACGAGCGCAAGGAAGGTGAGATAACCCGCGAGATCGAGTCCAGATTGCGGATCGGTGAAGATGTTCGTGGCGAAAAAGGAGAGGAACAAAGGTGATAGCCCGTACATAACCATGGATGCACCTGATGCAGTGCCGATAAGACTAGGGAAGTTTTTTGTGGCGGCGAACAATAATGAGAAGAAGCTGAAAATGATATTAGAAACACCGAGCATTGGGGTGAGCGTATACTTGCGAGCAAGCTTGCGCCAGACCGGCCAGACCGAAACATGCTGCAAGAATTCTGAAGGAGAGTGAAGATGGATGATCGAGGTCTTGAGGGGTTGAGGAATATGTCCAAGCCGAAACCCCGAATGCTGAAGTGAACAGGACCGATGCGATTAAAGAGCACAGCCAGGGTCCATAATAGTCAACCAGTTTTCCAATAAGTGGAGCGGCCGGGTACTGCCCAACCAAGCCGCTGGGGTGGGTTTAGAACACTGAGGAATAGGGGGGAGCGGAGACCCACCTGAGAACGATGGACGTCAATTGGGGTTGAGTGAACTTCATGCGCGCTGCCAACGCTGGGGACATCAGGGGGAAAGTGAGCACTCCACCTGCGCATAATCTGAAGGTGTCATCGTGAGCATATAGTTTGAGAGCAGCGAGGGGAAGACCCACGCGTTCAGTGCGATACTGAGACATGTGAGTCCCAGCCGTAGCTTGTAGAAAGAAGAGGGTATAACACTGGTCATCTCGCCCGTAGGGTGAATGGTAATTAAATCTAAGTGGAATGGGTAGTCTGTGGGTCGCTCATGCAGGATGGGTGGAATGTCCTGAGGGCTGAGGGCTGGGGGACGATGTGAGGGGCGAAAGAGTCTTGTAGGCCGAATTTGGGGTGCTGAGTCGATGAGTGCCTATTCGTGGTAAAGTTCCCACGACTGCTGTATGCCGTAACACAAAACGGGGCATGTGATGATCATGGTGCAATACCACGGAATACGACCCCACCTGGTGACCCAATGTAATCCAAATATGATACTGAATAGTGCTACATACATCTCGTGGTTCTACAAAATACAATCGTTAATATGCGAAAGCCCAGTTGGGCACAGGCTTGGAAAGGCGTGAGCTGCGAGTTTTCTCAGACCTTGCGGATTTAGGTTCTATCTCAACAATACCACCATAGACAGACGATTGGGTGGAGTAAGCAGATGGTGTAGAAGGAGTGAGTGAAGGAGATACATGGGAGAGGTGCGATCGTGGCGGGACGGTGATGAAGAGGTTTGGCTTTTGCGACATACCACTCTCCAAGGTGGCGGTCGAGGTTTGGGAATCGGAAACAAGGCTAGGGCTGCTGTTCGACTCCAGGCCTTCTACAGTTAGTCGCATCCTTCGACGATAGACCATGAGGGTGAGACAACAGCAATAAACAATGACTGGAATCATTCATGCTTAGCGAAGCTGGGAGTGGGGGAAACCGAGGCAACTCACGGAGCACGGGAATAACCCACGTTCCAATAAGCATGTAGGCATTTACAAGTTCGCACACACCCTTTCCATCCCCGTTCGACGAGGAGCATGGCATGTTTGGAACCAAGACGGCATATGTAACGGCGACACCTAGGGAGTGAACTGGCAATGAGATGAGACGAACGGTCTTCGTGAGATGTGGCCGCACCAATGTGACAAGTCAGTAAGGTCAGCATCCTCACAGCGTCCAGCCATGATCTGAATCGCAGCAATAACCTGTCGTGATTGTAAGTTTGGTTGGTTGGGGAGCGGAGTGGGAGTTACGGACATAACGGGAAGACATATAACGGTTAGCAGGTTAACCAGGAGCAAGACGATAGTGAATGACTCTGAAGGCGAGTGAGACCCGTTTAAAGTAGTAGGTAGGAACACACGAACGTTCAGGGCGAGAAGAGAGTGTGAAACGCGTGTAAGCGACTACGCAGAGGAGGGTGATCCATGTAAAGCTGACCAGCGAGATGGTTCCTGTGAAAGGGTGTCAAAACTTTGGCGTTGGTAAACATGCGCCGATGTACGCACCGAACGCACACGCCCTCAGCTTCAGGAATAACGGTGATATTGGGAGTGTTCGTTCCATGTTCAGGTAAAAAGAGTGGGGTCAACCCGGAGAGAAAGCTCCTGCCAGGGAGAACTGTGGTGGTGAGAGTTCAAGCAGCAGGCTGTCACTTATCAAAGGCGAAGGACGGGGTCCATGCGAGACCAGCATTGTTTGTCAATTTCCGCCCAGCTGGGGACAAAAGCGATCGCGATTGGTCGGTCGATTGTCCGACAGAAAGGGAGCGGGATCGCACGTGACCACGCATCACCTCCGCGACCGGCTTTCGCGCAAACAGTGGACAGGAAATTCATTCTCCTTACGGTCATCCCAGTGGTTCGTTAGATGTCCAACACATCTCTCTCGCTGCGTTAATTTCCAAAGACCAAACTCTCCACGGAAACCATGTCATGGGACCCAGTCAAAGCGAGGGTACGTGTCAGCCGCCGAGTACAACTTTCCAAAAGCTCATCCTGCTGTCCCCCTTTTAGGCCCAGTTCCGCATTGCTGCGCAGAGGCTGAGCCAGCTTCAAGACAAATTCGAGTCCCAGGCCCAAATAACCAAAGGGGACATCGCTACCTTGTTACGCCAGGGAAACATCGGATTGGCTCGTGCAAAGGCTGAAAGCGTGATCACGAATGAAATTCATACAGACCTCCTTCAAACATTGGAGATGTACCTCGGAGTTGTGTTGGAGCAGTTTGCAGAAATCGAAAAGAAGTATTCAGCTCCCTTCGTAAAGCTGCCTTCTCTCATCCATTGGGCACAACCAGGTTGATTCCAAGTCCTCCACTCATCGAAGCTGCATCAGGAGTTATTTATGTCGCCCCAACCCTTGGCATCCGGGGCATGTATGCGCTTGGGATTCACGCCGGACGTCTGTTAACCCCTGTCCACAGAATTGCAGGTGGCCCATGATATTCTCATCCAAAGACTTGGCAGAGAATTTGCCCGTGCAACAGCCGGGAACAAGGATCGATACGTCTCTTCAAGGGTGTGTAACTACAACTATGCTCCAGATATTTCCCATCAACTCTCACCCAGATAATTCGTGCAGTTTCAGCTCCTCCTCCGTCAGCTGCGATGCTCGACGACTTTCTCACAAGGGTGGCAAAGGTCTACGGGATTGAATGGAACCCTGGCTTACGATCGCACGAGAAGTCAGATCCGTTGATTTTCTTTCACGTGAATCCATTGTCTCATCCCAACAGATTGACAGCCCTTTCTGAGCTCTTGGACCAAGAAGGAGCGGCCGAGGTAGACCGTAACGAACTTCGTAAACTCTGCACGCGAGGCATGTCCTCGAAAGCGATTGTTTCGTAGTCACGAGACTGAATGTTAATTTGACAGGCCTTCCCCTGGAGCCTTCCTGGTTGCGACCACGAGTTTGGAGGTAAGTTTAAGTCGGGAGGATTGTGTCCTGGACTTATGACGTTGATCAGGATTCTTATGGGATCGTTACCTTCAGTCAAGAGCAAATGGGCGGCCGAAGCAACGAAACAACGCGAGAGCTACTATGTAACGTTTTAGGCTCGTCATGTTTTTTGCATCTCCTGACAGGCGTTCGTTGCAGAGTCTCGTACAACGTCTCCTGGAACCATTCGAGTCTCTTCCTGCACCATCAACACCTTTGTCCTCACTTGACGCAAACTTGATGGAGGCGGCCAAACAGTTATCACGAGTCCCTCCCAACCTATATGTTCTCCTTGAAGAAGATCCGGAGTGGGTTGGGATTAGTCCATTGGATGAAGGTGCTCCAGAGCAGATCCGATTACCCTGTGCACACAACCTCGACCTACGGCTTGACGCTATCAATCAGAAGGATTCCGGGAGTGTTGACGTCCTGGATACGACACCGGAGATACGCTTAGAAACTGATGACATCCCCACAACCCCCGAAATCAGCATCACCGCGCCGGAAAATCCCTCTGACGAAACACCAGTGACACCGACCACCCTCGTGGCTTCTAGATCATTTGGAACTGCCTCCAATGCGAACAGGAAGCACATGTCGGCTCTTGTCCGATTGCTTTATGTCCACTCGTGCCTGAATCCAGCGCATCGCTCCCCCTACATCGCATCGCTTTTGATCCCATTATATTCCGTGTTGAATATGGAGATCGAAGCGCAAGATGTCGCCCACGCGGAAGCAGATACATTCTGGCTTTTTGAGGCTATGGTTAGTGAGTTCTCTCCCTTGGAGGATGAGGCCGAGGGAGCGCTGTGGATGAAGAAACTGGGTGACCGTGTGTGGTGGGCTGACTCGGAATTCTATAGTGATCTGGTGAGCTACACCTGCCTGGCTCTCTGACAGATGATAATCGACTAAGAATGGAACAGCTTGCGATGGGACTTGACCCGAGCTTACCTCACTACTCATAGTAGGTTTTTCCCTTGGCTTTCGCGAGACTGTTGGCTTACAGCGTCGTAGTCGGTGGCTTGCGCCACTACTGACGCACACGCTTCCGATCCCTTGCGTACTTATGGCTTGGGATGTACTCCTCAGCCTTCCCCTGAGAGAGCGTGCCACAAACCCTAAGTTGGATGGTCTTCTGGACGTGTGTGCCGGAATGCTCCTCAAGTCAAGGTGGTCACTGAAACGGTATGTTTGCTAGGGTAATGGCAACAGTTTCGACTGACGCGGGCTGTACGTAGGTTGGTTACGGGCGGTTCTTCGGGTCCAAAATCACCCAGCTTATGGGATTCGGGACCACAATCTCAACCGGGGGAGCTCAGTGATGCGTTCATGGAGGGGATGGCGTTCCTCCAGAACTACCCTGTAAACGGTGTAGGGGGAATGGAAGCCGTCCTACAAGTCGCTGACGATCTGACAACAAGGCGGGAAGCGGAGGCGAAGGCGTCCCAGGCAGCGAGTACTGGGGTAGGTGCGAGGATTCGTGGCGCGGTGTGGGGTTTTTCCGGCCAGCCGGGGTCATCGGTAGCAACGCCCGCTCTTAATGCTGCCAATGAACCGGCTCGGCGACGGGATGTATCGGTTATCGACACCACCGCGGGCCCCTCAACGTTTACCACTCGACTTACGAACACTGTCTTGCGAGGTATCACAAACCAGAGTGCTATGGATGAGCCAACCACACCAACCACACCTTCGCTCACAAGCCCCCCTTATTCTCCGTACCCCCCATCTCCCCAGCTTCTTGCCCAGACTTTCTCGCCAGGAACACTATCTCCTCTGGTTCTTGGTTCGCGAGGTGGTACCCCAGAACCTGTGGTGATGGGAACAAATCTTTGGAACTATGCCGAGAAACTTCGGGACTCTGACGCTGCGGCCAGGTTATCCAAGGCTAGTACCAATTTGAGGGTGATGGCCCTGGATGCATGGCACAAACGCGGAGCGTCGGATAATGTCGGTGATCACTCGGACCAAAGCATGGGGAAATATTCGAACGTTGTTTCCCACATCCGCAATCACTCTGTAGAGAGTGAAGGCTCCTATTTTTCGCACAGGTCTTCGTTCTCCGACACGGATCCGACATATACTCCTCCACCTCGCCCTCCCCATTTCCGTCCGCCACGGGATAGCATGTTCCTGGACATTTCTAGGGCCTCGTCGAGCCCCACAAGCCCCACATTATCAGCTTCGTCAGAGCTCAGCGCGAACAGTACAGGCTCGGGACGATCCATCTCTGGTGGTCCTAAACCTTTACTTCTTTCCACATCAAAACTTATATCGCCCACGAACGAAGGCAGGAAGCCTTGGACCCATGCTACGCAAGATTCAGTGTCTTCTACCTCCTCCTCACCAATTGACTACAGGTCGAAACGACGTACGGACAGCCTCAGCTGGGACTCAGACACGACCAAGAGTCGAGTTGTTCCTATCCGACGCGGTACCAGCAACGTGTCTCCCGCTGCGATTGTGGCCAAGCTCAGTCGTCCCCGTCCCGATTCCACCTCATCAGAAAGGAGTGATCATTTTGGAAAACCATCCGAGGGGCCAAAACTGGTTGTTGAAGCCGGAGCTCAGCCCACCATTCTCGAGGAAGATAGCGTAAATCCACCCTCCCCAATACAATCTCCCCCTCCCGACACACCTTTGAGTTTGATCTTGCCTGCCCCCGAAGAGGTCCGCGTTCGGGATTTTGAACCACAGCGAGGGTCGCTGGTTCTCAATGACATGTCGGAAGATAACGCTCCCGTTAGATCCTTCATTCGAAGGAAAACACGCTCCCCGACTCAGCCACCTGAAGAGGATGCATCTGATTTCTCAATGGCTGGCGCTCGTATCAGACACAGCCAACGAGTCAAGGCGCGGCGCCCGCTCCCCCGGCTACGAACTGGTGGGGAAGAGCCTGAACGAATGATGACAACCAGTCCGAGTGCTCTCCAACTCCCGGAGTGGCCTCACACCCTGGGCATGGAAGACACACCCACTCCCCGGGCTTCCGACTTCGATGTTGGGTTCCCTTCCTCCTCTCCACGATCGCCGCGCTCACCCAGGCGTCCGCGTAAGCCATCCGGTGACGGGGAGGCGAGGTCACGGAAGGTCTCCGGCGAGGGTGGTGAGAGTGCGAGACCGCGGAAAGTTTCCGGTGGTGGGATGCGTAAGGTTTCTGGAGGTTCGATAAAACGAAGCCAGGAGAGTTCTTCGATGGAGGGTGACGATGAAGGTTACGACGATTTGCTCAGCGCGTACGAGAGTGAGGAAGGACACATTATGTAGATGTTTGAATGTTTTGCGCATTGGTAAAGCTGTTGAATCTGTTTACAAACTGGGACCCTTATTTGTACAAATTCCTTCTAAGGGACTGGTTCTCACTTCGACTCCTACTAACCCCACAACTTGTTCATTACGATTCATTGAATAATAATACTTGCAGATTATAATATACGTCGCGGAGGATAGGCATCCGGGGTAGTTGATTCTATGCGAGGTTAGCTAAAAGTGATGTACCCGCAGCACGGGGAGTGAAAAAACGATACCTCATAAACGACGTGCAGTGATTGTGTTTCGCCGACCTTGGTAAGGACGGCGAGGTAATAGCGAACGTTCCAACCATGTAGACCTTCGTTGATAATCACCGCCGAGACCGTCGAGGCAGGGATCACACGGCGTTCGATAAACATAGGGCGACCGGGTAAACCTCTGTGCACCTCCAATTGCAGATCTTTGGAAGGTAACACGATCACAGATTCTGTAGATCCACAATCACTATGATTCGTTGGTTTTGTAAACGGTGGAACGATGAAATATCACCCCAAAGCACTTGTGTTGCTCGCCAATATCCGAATAGGGTTAAGAATACCAGAAGGGCAAGGACCAGGGCCCAACGATGTATCTAAGAGGAGTTTCAGCGGAGAGTCTGACGAACGTATATCAGAATCGTGCAAACCGTCCGCCACGCGACCGCTCCCAAGACGGGAAATATCAAGACGGGGGTCCAGTCAAAGAGACTGGCATAATAAGACGCGTTTCGCGATCGAAAGTAGTTCTTGGTCTCTACCCTGAATTCACGGATACCTTGGGGACGTTTCACGATGCAGTATTCCGGAAAGGTCTGAAGCAGAGGCTGGTGCATTCCATCCAAAGATGATGTGAGGATCAAGAAACTTGCCGAAGTTTCCCACGTTTGAAACTCATCTCGAGATATATAAGTACCCTCGACCGGGTGGGTGGTGTATAATCAATTTACAAACATAACATCTGAGCGTAGGATATACTTCGTACCGCTCTCGACCATTGAGCCCTCGTGAAGTAAACATTCGTGTCCGTGTCTGTTATCGTATCAGATGGGTTAGTAGTACCAAGATGGAAGGTTGACTCGACCGGAAGTATTCGTACCGATGAAGGAGCGCGGTCCCCCGATTCAATGGAGCCTTGACATGTTTCTTCATCTTACCATCCAGGTAGAAAACGGTCTCTCCTCCTTTTACTCCATCCTCGACGCCGGTCAGGTAGATGAGCAACGTCCACTCCGACTTGGACCCGTTCCCGGACGGATCGACAACCGCGTCGTCGTAGTGTGGACCAAAATGCTGGTTCGGCGTGTACTTGTACATGCGGATGTTTGAGTTGAGGGAGTGTCCGGCACGAGCGGCGGCCCTGGCTTTGGTCGCCACCGACGCGGGGTATGGGAAGCTGGGTAGGTGCGGACCAATCACGTCGAATAGTCGGACCGCAAAATCTGGGGAGACAATGGAAATCCTGTCTGTGTGTGGGCGCGCGTATTTGAATCAGAAAGAGTGAGATACACGAGTTTCGGTTCCTCCACTTACGGTTTACCCGCTCCGCCTCCCCTCGCTTCTTGGGCGGGGTGAGTTCCAACGGCAACTCGTCAATGAGCTTGACGAATCGTTTGCACTCGTCGGCAGAGAACAGGTTCTGAAAAGCATCAGTCGAGGCGATCGTGTGCTACGTCCCCTCCGCTATGCCATTGTACGCACGTCTATCAGCAGAATCTGGTCCTCCAATAACACGCGACACTCGAGGCCTTTCTTTGTCGACAACTCAGGGAACTTCACGTCATTCGGTGGTGCATGTCTTGCAGCGACCTTTGTTGTCACCACGGTGACAGAGTTGGCGGTCGTCGACTTGGTCTTGTGTTTGGGCATGGCTATATCGCTCGATCCAATCTTGGATGTTTACCACGATGTTCACTTGAATACACGGCGTTTTACACACGTCACTCAGCCACACTTGGCCACCCAGATATGAATTCATGCGGACCAGACCGGTTTCAATTGCTTCTTGACCATTAAACACCATATCGATGGACGACGTGAGTGGCCTCTCATCTGGTATTCGCCTTGAATATGCTCAAATCCAATAGGTCTGGGACGATGATTCTGGTTTCTGGGATGACCCAGCCACCCTTCGTGCCATCGAAGAATTGACCATCGCGGAGGTTAAGGGGGCGGCAGATGCTGCTCAACGCGAAAAGTCAAAGGGGACTAGCCCCCCAGCTAGAAACCCTCTTGGTGACAGCGGAGGGAGAAGCGGTGGAAAATTCACCTCTTCGTCCTCGTCTTCGAGAACGATGGTGGGTGTGCTCTTTCGCCAGTCGCAACCGGCGAAATCACAAGGTATACATACCCCATGTCAGATGGTAACGTAATGACCTGATCTTGGTATCTCTAGCGACACGGCAGCCTGCCGGTGTATCGATACCATCAAATGGTTTGTACATAATATCGCACTCTCCTCGAGTTCAAAGGGAGCTAGATCGTCTGAGTATCCCATGGGGAGCACAGTATGAACTCGCAAGAGGCGAGACTCATGGCAAATGGAGTTGGGACGACATCACACCTGTGGAACTGAAACTACTGGTTGGCCTGAACGCCGAGGCCGCTCCTAAGGTTGTCAGCATGCTCGGGAGTCGACGGACAGAATTCACGGATGAAGACATCCGAATGTGGTGCGTGTGGTTTACGTATTCCTCTTCCTCGGTCAATAATACGTGATAAAGGGCAGAGTACGACAGGGAGCAGGAGGCGATTGTCGAGGATCACAATTCGAGACGAAGTTTGGGAGTATACGGCGATTGGGCACCATGGCACCCGGGTCCCTCAGCAGATTGGTACGGTGGAAGGATCAGCCAGTGTGCACACGTCGTTGAATCTTCCGGCCGGTTCAAAGTCGTCTTGGATCGTCCGATTTACCACGAGAACACTTCGCGATTTGCCCGATTCCTAGGAAGCAGGAGGATGATCCGTTTGGGGATCCCCGGAGGCGTAAATAAGGACCGTCTTGGTGATTTCCTGGGACAGAAGTTTGTGCTTTGCGGAAGAGTATTCGTTGCCTTGCGCCCGAAGGATTCAAAAGGTGGGAAAGGGTGGAAGATTTATCTGATCGAAGTCAACGAGGACGTCGACCGTCATCAGAAGGTATCCGAGGGCGATCACCGTCGACTGACCCTCCAAGAATTTGTGGCCTGGCACAATCCGATTGAATTGAACAGGAAGCAGGTACGCGCCACGACTTTTATGACGTGTATCCAACCTAGACGATCCTTCTAGCCTGTCTCGAAGTGGATAACCCGCTTCGACTTGGGACTTTCCCCGTCTGTCCCTGCTGTTGAATTCGACCCCGGGGACGTGGAATTTGTCAACGACACATGTATGTTCCTATGTCCCATCCTTTCGCTCGTCCTCATCGAGGTGGTGTAGATCCTTTTGGGGTCGAGAGAACAGACATCCGACCACTTGGCGGAGAACAGATCGCAGATGGCTGCGGGTTCATGAACCGAAATGCGTTGGACCTTGTCACGCAACATGCCGGCTTGCATGAACTCTCCTGCGCTGTGCAAGGTCGGCTCGGAGGATCCAAGGGTGTCTGGTTGCTGCACCCAGACCATCAACTCCCGGACGATAGTCCACCTAGGGTCTGGATACGTGATTCTCAGAAAAAGATAAAGCACGAGTCCCCCCCGGGACCCAAGGACGGCAGGTCCAGGGCTTACTTCATCTTCGACTACCTCGCACCCGCTCGTCTCAGTTTCCCCTCGCGCCTGAATAGACAAACCATCACCAATCTCTCGTCCAACGGGGTTCCCACTCGTGTTTTTGCCGAGATGCTGGAGGCTGCGGTGCGGAAAGACTTTGAGGACCTGACCACGTGGGAGGGGGAAGAAGCGATGGAGTTCCTCCTGTCTAATCTCACGAGGCTCGGCGGTGTTTCCGCGACTCGGGCGGCAAGGAAGGTGGGATCGTTGGCTCGGGCTCGAGGAATCCGTGGACGCGAGATTGGAGATATTCCTTCGTCACAAGCGTCGGATCTCGGATTGTTCGAAGAAGACTCGGATCACGACAGGACATCCGGCCCCCCTCAGGTACTGTCGGAGAAGATATATGACATGATCATCGCCGGATTCCACCCGCTTCGATCTGAACTGTTATACGATTCTCTGAAACAATTTATCACCAACATCATTCGTTCATACGTGTTTGAATGCAAAATCCCGATCCCGGAAAGCTGCGAGGCATTTATCGTGCCTGGTGCGTTGTCATTCCGTTTAATTAAAGACACCTTCTTGATGACCGAGTCCAGATCCCTTTGGGGTACTCGAACCGGACGAGATCTATTTCCGTGCCTACCAGAACGTAGTGGAGGGTTTGGGTGGTATAAAGTCTGACACCGTGACGGGGCCTATCCTGGTACGTTGCGGCTGCGCGCACCCTGTCCGGTCAGCCTTTGGCTCAGCAACTCTCCAACAGATCAACCGGAATCCAACTATGCTTCCTTCAGATATGCAGCGTGTTACAGCGGTGGATAAACACCACGACCTTTACCGGCAGTACCGTAACGTGATCGTGTGCTCCGTCAAAGGGGAACGATCTTTGGCAACTAAACTCGCTGGAGGAGGTGCGTCCCCGTCGTTCTTCTTTACAAAAGACCGATACTAACACTCACTTCTATAAAAGATTACGACGGAGGTTTGTGCCGTTTTTCCGTTAATCCCATAATCTCTTGCTCATAGTACCACAGACACGGCTATGCTCACATGGAATCCCGAAATCGTTTCCACCTTCCGGCAACAAGAGTTGAATTCCGTACCTCCGGACTTCCTCTCGGAAAACTTCGACAAGCAAATCGAACTCGTGGATTCGCTTTTCGCCAAGATTTCTACGATGACAAAACCGGAAGCCGAGCGGGAAATGCACCGCGTTTTTGTCGACAGTTTACTGCACGAGACGCGAACGGGTATCTACTCCAACTTCCACAATGTGTCGCTCTACGAAAAGGGCTATGCTCACCCGGAAACAGTGAGGCTCGCTCACATGTAAGCCCGTCCCCCTGCTTTCCATCCTTCCTATCGCTAAGCTGGTAACTCTCCAGGTCGAACACCTGCCTCGATTCACCCAAGACTGGTCTGCGAGTGAGGGACGAGGTCTTCAAAGCTGACAGGAAAAAGTACAACAAAACGCTTCCGGAATCCTTGTCGAAAGACGGTGACGACTCGAAAGAGGGTCTCCGTCCCGTTCGTCCCGCTCGACTTGGGAAATTCGTGTTGGACGCTCTCCTGGAACACGGCAGGAAGATCTGGGAGGGTCATCGGGTCAAGTACGACAAGTTGAGGTCGAAGACTTCCGGCGGATCCGACGATCCTGACCTTCTTCGGCCCTTCGAGGAAGCCAAAAGCGGTTTCACGAGCCCTCCACACTTGGAACAGCTGGAGATACTGATGCAGCACGTTCAGAAATGCAGGTCAGATTGGGCGGCGTTGGGCGGTTTCGCCCTCCGCTCTCCTGCAAGTCCCAATGCGAAGGCCCGAGCGGATGCCAAGCAGAAGCAGGCTTCGACCGTTGCCAACATCCGAAAGAAGTTCGCGGAAGGTCCCCCTGCAGAACGGATGCCGGACCTTTACTCTCTTCCGCGTGGTGCGAGGATGGTTAAAGACATCAAGGCGTCATTTGCTTACACGTTGGGAGAGAAGTTTGCCTTTGAAGTCGCTTTCCGGGATATTTGTGCTCTGAAGAGTACCAATGACCAATACTCGATTCACTGGAAGTTTAGAGACATCGTTACAGTGTCTTCCTCGGTCGCACGTCGTTACAACGCACAGAACGCTAGTCGCGGGATGGATATCGGTTAAAGATGTCACTGATGCTACATTCTCCTTACATATCATTCACTACTTTACCACATATAACACGCTGCTTATGCCCTAGAGCTGTCCCCTGACAACCTTATCTATGTTTTCGGCAACGTATCTAATGTTCTTGGTGTTTAAACCGGCCATAGATATTCTACCATTGGTGGTGAGGTAGATATGAGCCTTATCGATCAAGGCTTGGCTTTGTTCGGCGTTGAGTCCGGTGAAGCTGCCAGATGCGCTCAAGTCAGCGGGATGCTCCGGGTCTGGGACAACAAGCTTTCTCACCTGAACATGCCAATTTGATCAACGATGTGGTTCCAGGTGCCGGGAGTCTTCAACTCCTCGGTCAGCAACCTGTAAAGCTCTTCCCTCATCTTGATGATACGACCGGACATCGTCTTGATATCCTCTTTCCACTCCTCGAACAGCTCGGGGGTGTTCAAGATTAATGAGACCAACCTCGCGCCATGGGCCGGGGGGTTACTAATCTCGCTACGAGACAGGACGGAGAGTTGGCTGCGGATCCTGTCCGCGACCTCGGCAGAGGACGCGATTACGTGCAGGGCACCGATACGTTCACCGTACAGACCAGCGTTCTTGGCGAAACTCTGGCAGATCAACAATGGGATACCCCGATTGACGAACTCCCTGACTGCCCAAGCATCGTTGTCCAAATCGCCACTGGCGAAACCCTGATAGGCGCAGTCAAAGAAGGCGTAGTGGCCCTTTTGCAAAATCACATCTGCAATCTGACCCCATTGTTCCCGAGTAGGATCTACACCGGTTGGGTTGTGAGCGCAGGCGTGGAGCAGAAAGACAGAGCGGTCAGGGGCGGAGGCTAAGATGCCGAGCAATTCGTTGCAGGCGAGGCCGATCGTCTTGGGATCGTAATACTTGTAGGTGAGAGGTTCGATTCCGACGTTCCTGAAGATAGCGAAGTGGTTTACTAAAAAAAAAAAGGACGGCATGAGTCACATTTAACGCTTCGTGAGGCGAACTCTAACGTACCCCAGGTGGGATCAGGAACATAAACCTGCTTAGCTCCATTGAACACGTAGAACCTGGCGAGGAACAAGGCTGCAAGGTGGTTGGCACCGGTACCGGAAATGGCTTGGACGCTAGTAACCCGTTTGTCCGCGATGGCGGGAGAATCATTGCCCAGGATAAGACGGGCAGCAGCAGAGGTGAATTCTGGAAGACCGGTGATAGGAAGGTATTCGTGGTCGATGGTGGGATCGCTCAACAAAATCTCAGTGGCCTGGTGTCACGGAGTCAATAAGGTCGTCACACAATTGCACAGAGCACTCGCCTTTCTGACAACAGGCAACACCCATGGTTTAGAATTATCGTCCCTGTAAGCACCAGCTCCCAAGCTGACTTTCTGAGGGAAAGGGTCGGCTTTATATGCGGCGGTAAGTTTAAAGATGCTGTCAGGGGGTGCGAGAGGGACTTGTTCCCAGGTTTCTGGATATACGCGCTCAGATGTCGGGCCGGTACGACCGCGATAGTAGATCCCAAGATGGATGCTCACCGACAGACATCCTTGCAACGTTAGGGGGGGTTATGTGGTCGACCACTTGTAGGACTCTCGACCTGGTGGACATTCGGGAGTGTCAAAAAGCGGGAAATCACGGATTCGTGAAAATCAGATGCTAGTCGACTCACGGCCGGAAGGGAGGGAAGGAAAGAGATAGCGCGATGCGGAAAAAATGGCACAGTCAGCTTTATAAAGGACCGCGTCGTCCCGTGCGGGGGGATAAAACCTGAGCATGTCGGATCGAGGTTCTGTCTGGATCTGCTGGCTCCTTCTCGGGTTTCCGTCTTACAAAGTTGTACATAAATCTGCGCAAATGGCTTATACAACGTGTAGTATATATGCGTAATCTCCACAGAAACGAATCCATCTCCTAGGTTTCACTATGACGAAATCAGCATTCCGAGTCTATTCATACTACCTCGTTTCCAACAACCTCCAGAACCTTCTTCAGCACGGCCTCGTTGCGGCGTTGCGGGTCATAACCGGCCCTCGCTCTCAGAACCAGTCCAAAAAGATCCTGCAACAGCGAAGGGAGAACAGTGATGTCTCTCACGGGGCGTTCAAGCTCGAATTCTCCCAGGGTATTATAGCCCTGCACGCTCGTTTCTGCGACTTCGGATTCGCTCGTGGAAACGAGGAGGCGTTCGATTGATTGGCAGGTGGTGGGCCGGTGGATCACCCATGTGTTTCTAAAGTTACCGGTTTGCGGCAACTCGAGGGTCTGGCTGGCGAGAGACGACAAGGTCGAGAAGTCGTCCTCTTTGAGAACGAAAACGTTTCCACTCGCATCTACCCCGACGTTGGGGCCGAACAGAGCGAGGGTGAGAGCGTGGTGTTCAACTTGAGCGTTGCGGATCACCGCAAACACCAGGTCCTTCCTCTGAGGCTGCCAGGACTCGGGGTCTCGGATCCTCTCTGCCCGATCTCTCCAGCTGACGGTGGCGGATTGCATTTTTGCTTCCGGCGAGGAGATGTAATATGATCGTGCGTTCCAGAAGAATAGGAGTGTTGCTGCGGTGAGAGCGCAGAAGATGAGAGGTTTATTCGAGGACGCCAGGGTGGGCGGTGGGTGTTGTAGATTCGATGCTAAATCACAGCTCCCCTCTTATCCAGCATATGGTCTCCCCAGTTGCACGAATTCGACCACCACGTGATTGATGAACATCCGCGTTTTGTCCTCTCCCTCCATCTTGTGGGGGTTTTCCCACGGTCGCCCCCCCCTCTGGGGGGGGGGGTCTCCCTCGACAAAGCTCTTCAAAT
>Ga0307514_10001435_pt1 | contig 29227 bp, 24 predicted proteins | sample 16_EM_MG_FD_203088 | JGI IMG/M metagenome (GOLD analysis project Ga0307514, IMG submission 203088) | Populus trichocarpa ectomycorrhiza microbial communities from riparian zone in the Pacific Northwest, United States - 16_EM | ecosystem: Host-associated > Plants > Roots > Unclassified | place... | reverse complement strand
GCAAACTCGGGTGGCTTCTGTACGCTCAAGCCTTGATCCCCAGATCTAAACCTATTGGAAAGTCAGATTGCACTCCTTCTGGTAAAGTTTCATAGTTAAGCTCAACAGAAACACTTGGGATACTGCAAGTGTATGTGATAGCGCTAGCGAATAACTCGAGTCTCTACGGTACACCTGCTGTTGAGGAATGACATAATCATGCAGGAGCAAGGATGTGGGACGGAACGGATAACGGGACGAGCCGAAGCGGGGGAATACCTAGTGAAACGGAATGGCGGGATGGATCTGCATGAGATCTGTATAAGTGAAAAGGTTGTTTTTCTAGGTATATGGTTAGTCTCTCAAGCACAAGCAAATTCAGTTCTTTCATATCAGTACAAGAAGCACATCACAGAGCTAGAATACTGAATTCCCGATATGTTTTGCCACAATACATAAGCGACTTGTTTGCTGACATAACGCAGGCTATGCTGGCATAAATGTCTGTGGCTTGTGACATGGATGACTAAGCACGGTCGAATAACTAAACTGTTAACACATTTGATTCCTTTGGGGGGAAGTCGGAAAAGGTTTGAGGCCATTGGATTATACTTACGTAGCCCTGTGCGGGGCTAGTAGATTTCATTCCGTGACCTTTGAAATCCTGAGAGGCTCATCATAGACCTCCATATAAGGGCGCAAATGAGAAATACGATTTCTGTTTTAATAAAGAAATATTTAACTTACTGCCATAGCAAAGTGCCGGCAAGTTTGGCCCTGTGGTGTTGGTCAATTCCGGGCTCGTTTACGGTATACATATGTACTTTCCTTTTTTTTTTAAAGAATCATTAATCGCATTCATCCTATCTAGAATATGGCGATGGCCTCTCCCACACGGGCCAGTCCCTGCCCATACATATGTACTGTACATACGTACCGCGATAGATAGTTCACCACTCCACGCAGGGTTTCAGTCACCAGAGGCCACGTACATAGATATACTCTAGTATATATATATATATTGTGTGGTGTCTTCTCGTGCCGCGTTGGGGGCTATGAAATTCTGATATTAATCTTCAGATAAATGTAAAAATTCGATATAATATCATGCTACCTGAGCACTTCTCCTATCCACGATAGATCTTGATCTGACTCTAAAATTAGTTGATTTTTCCACTGGTGAAGTATTCCGAGCTTAGCATACCCTATGACTGACCACAGCTCGACATAGCGGGCATCTGACAAGAGCTGGTATCCTTCGCCTTTCCGCCACAACTACACTCCAGGTCCGCGCGCTCTCCCTGATCCCCATGACATCACAGCATTCCTAAGGGTAGTCACACGCTTGGATTAGCTCTCAAGCTCGAAGGCCAGCTACGCCATATCCATCTCATTGCAACACATTTGGGAAACCACGCCAATCGCGACTACTCACTAAGCAAAGGACCAAATGATGACAGGGCATCAGCACTGTATCCGCCACTGCATTATAGCAAATAATACAGGCCGAGTACGGGCGGAAAGTCTGATCCGACTCCGACGCTACCGTTGCTCTCGCACCGCATGTGCACCCCCCAGATATTTGTGTTGATCCTGTGGCGATAGCCCCTGTGCCTCTACCCACCTGCGCCAATCTCTCCCAGATTGTATTCACACTGCCCAAGACTGTTTTGATTGTCTCGTAATCTTGTCCCTGGTCCCCGGATGCGCATTGGCTGTAATTCTCGAGGAGAACAGAGACTTCTTCAGCAAGCTTGCGTGTAGTTGCGACAGCATTGGGTTGCAACTGTGGGGTCTGGGCGGGGCCAGCGGTGGGGATCATTTGGCAGGAACGTTGGGGGGATATGGTCTGGCGCCCAAGCTGTGCGCCCGCCAAAGGGAGGACAGGGAAATTATCTACAGCCTGATGTCTAACAATCCGAATTGGGTAGCGGTGCACATCACCGCCATCGTCGTCGCCATCGTCGTCGTCATCGTCATCACCATCATCGTTATCATCGTCGTCATCATCATCATCATCATCGTCATCACTGATACTGAATTCGGATTCGTCATGATCACTGGCCCAGGAGCTGTTAATGTTTGGGTTCATCCTTGGCCTGATGGAGTAGTCCCCACGGGAGGGTGACCGATCTAGGCGTAATACAGGCCTGGGGCAACGCCGGGAACCTGCGCCCACGATTCCGCGCACGCTCAGGAGCGATCCACGGCCAGCTAATGTTCGGGGACCTGATGGTGCTCCTGCCACTACAGCTTCAATTGTTCTACGATAGCCAGTTGAAGGACCGGCTCCAGCAGAGGCTTGTGGTGATGCATTTGAACCAACTAATCCATTCATACCCGGGCTCGTATGCGTATTGGCTGTGGCCGAGACTCTCGCAAAACCAGCTGATCGATTTGTTCGAGGCGTTGGCGCCGATGCTTGTATCGGTGCACGACGTCTGGGTAGAGGTGGTGGCCTTCCTCGGCCAACCACCGGAACAGCTGCGGGCGATGCACAAGGCTTTTGCGTTTGGCGCACTATCCCAATATCAAGCCAGGTCTTGGGAGTCTCACCTTGGGCCGCGGAACCAGCACTTGTTAGCATTTGCCCAAAATATGTCGCAGGAGGTAGGTAGTAAGCATGCGTGTGCTGGGAATCAACAACGTGCCCTGCATTCTGCTGATGAGGACGCCATCCTAAAATCCGCTCCCAGGTAGCACCAGACTGGATGAAGGTGTAGTGATTGCGGAGGTGCGCTTCCACTGCTTGCTGGAGGGAGTGGAGGTGCTCAGCGTAACTGTAGGGGCTGTCGAGGAAAAGGGAGGCGAAGAAAGAGCGGATGCGACGACTGAGATTTTTGATAAGGGCGGGGTCAGACTCAGCGGTGGTGGCAGATGTACTTGGGCCCCTAGATATCAATTTGGAGTTGAATACAGCTGACATTGTCCCGAGTGGGCGGGCGCTTTTTTCGTGATTGCTGTTGGGGTGCGAGTGCGTGGACTGAATTGTGTACAGTATACCCAATTCAATAGACATAGCTACACGTGATGCTGCCCGAGGCGCTACTTAAATAAAATGACTTGGAGGGCCTAGTCTGGTTGGCACGACCCCCTCTCAGAGTGGAGGGCCTGATGGTGCTCTCGTGCCCAGACTGATTTATTTGAAACAGGAAATGATTTGCATTCTACAGTACATAGAGAAAGGAGAAAACCTTTGAAATACGATGAAATACCACCAACACTATATCACTCTCCCTCCTAGCCATCGCTATATGCAAAAGCCCCCTTTGTTATACAGATAGACTCCGATTATGCTAGCTTGGCTGGCCAGAAGCTCTGACACGGGTTCCTATGCTATGCCATACCACGATTCCCTCTATACCAGCAACATCCCTCTATACCAGCGACATCCCTCTATACCAGTCACATCCCTCTATCGCATCATATGCCAGTGAAATACCAGCTCTACTGACAGTGAAAATACCAGCTCTTCCGACAGCGAAAATACCAGCTCTTCCGACAGCGAAAATACCAGCTCTTCCGACAGCGAAAATACCAGCTCTTCCGACAGCGAAAATACCAGCTCTACAACCAGCCCTACTGCCAGCCGAGTAGCCAGCTCTATTACCAGCTCTACCGACAGTGAAAATACCAACTCTACAACCAGCTCTACTGCCAGCCAAGCAGCCAGCGCTGTTACCAGCTCTACCAACAGTGAAAATATCAGCTCTATGACTAACAAGATATTTGCCAATTGCGGAGTGTAAATAGAGAGGAACTAGCAAGAGTATAAATAGTAAGAGACATATTGGGAATGGAAATGGACATGGGCAGGGCGATAGAAGAGACAGAGAGGAAGACAAAGTATTGCCAGGATGAGAAATTGGGAGGTACACGACCGCATGGCCATGACATAGGCGACAGAAATGCAAAAGGTAGTAAGGGAAGAGGAATAATGATAGGAACAGGCAAGAAGTGAGGACAATGGGAAGGACAATAGGTATGTGTGAGCTTAGAGAAGGGCCATACAGGGAAAGAGGCATTAGGAGTGGTTGCTGAGAGGGAGAGAACGTGACAAGGGAGAAATGAGGGAGGGAACATTAGCAAGAAGACTCGATACATGGTGGATCTAGTATTCGTCCTTGCCTCCTCCTTACGCTTCTTCGTGGTGGAATTTTGTAAGAGATTAAAGAAGAAACAGAAAAAATGTTATTTGTAGTAGAAGATTTGCTCAACGGAAGCTCTGACAGCTCATAACCTTTCAGCACCGGAGTCTTGGGTGATGAATGTTGTATTCTCCATCTATGACCTGATTCCCCGCTTTATCCCTCAAGGCTTTCTCACTGACTAACTAGCACCTTCCCTTCTATCACTGACTAACTAGCCCAAGAGAGCACCTTCCCTTTTAATAAAAGACAGGGTGTTGAGAAATAGTAAATAAGGAAAAGTGATTCTCGTAATACAGAGTTTTGTTATCTGCCGTTATAATCTCTGAGGTCATAATGCAACCCTGGGAACGAGATCAATTCAACCCAGGAGTTTTGCAGATAAATGTAGTTAACTATCATATCGGAAACCCAGCTTCCTTATACTAATATATTACTTCCTTATAGGAAATGTTAAAGAAATAGCTATATAATACTACTATCAGTATGTATATATACTTTCTTATTTGAAAATCATTTGAGATAACTACTTGAATAAATTACACGACCAGGTATGAGATTAGAAATAACTCAAAATACATATTTTAGTCCGATCCAACTAGCTAATTATCGAGCTGACTCATCCATCCTCCCATGACTGTCACTACAGTCAGAAGGATGTAGACTTGCTTTAAACAGAGGCACTACGGAGTATAACCTACTATATTCTTGAAGTAAATACTAAGTAAAATATACTTGACAGATGCCATTACAATTTGTAATTATTCTGCTATGAATTGTACTATTAAAGAGTACATGTCTCCCATTTAAATCGCAGCGAATGCCAAGATCAGGCTAGAGTGTAGAACAGAGTATATACATGCACATTTTTTTGGAAGTTAATATTAAGATACAGTATCATGCAAAAATAAGAATTCTTTATTTTTTCCTCTTTCCCCGAAGCATAATTATTTCAGCGCGTAGGTAGATAAGAGACTGGGACCGAGATCAGGTCATTCCCTAGCTAAGAGATTGTAATTTATGAAGTTGCTTTTCCAAAGACATAGGAGAGGCCCTACCATGAACACACCAAAAATAAAAATAAAAATAAACCAGGCAAGTTGGTTTGTGAGTCCTAGTCATGAGACACTCTCCTCCTAAAGTTGTCACAAACTATCCTAATATTCCAGGCCCACTAGGGTCAAAGTTCCTCTCTATAACAGCTCTTGGAATCTCAAGGACAAAGACAGTTATACACCATCAGACAAGCCAACTTCAAGCTTCCTTCTTGCTACCTCATCTAGGGTGTGTCCTGATAAGGATTACAGGAATGGGGGGCAGTACCTCTTCGAGAGTCTGGGTACGAGACTAGGGCAGTGGATGCGGTGTCAGGGATAGGCAATTTTTTTAAAGAAACCACTAGGTAATCGTATTCAGGGATAGGTAGGTACCTAGGCATCCTTGGCCATAAGGTGTGTGTTATGGCTAATTACCTGAGGTCTCCGATTGGCTTTGAGATACCTCGAAACAATAAAAGGTCTGTCACGCACGCGCTGACCAATAGCCTCTCTAAGTAGGTATCTTGGTGATGACGCTTTGTCACTAGCACATGAAGTGACGCCTGCGAGGTGCTCGACTTAAAATATATCTGTGGTTGTTAAGGCTAAATACCTTTATGTAGAACTCCCATATGCGAGCGGGCAAATACATTAACGGAATTGCATGTGTCGTGTGTCATACCACTTTCAGTCACACACAAAGCACACCTATTTTCTCATACCTCTTTTCCCATGCATAGAACTAACGATCCAACACAAGTGCCTAGCAGCAACAATCTATAATACTTCCTCAAAGCCTTGAATATCCAACGCCTCCTCCCCCGATAATACAGCAACATCTCAGCTTAAAATCTTACCCTCCTCTCACAATACTGTCATCCCCATACTCCGTGCATTTGCCATTGTGCCAGTTACTTTATATCTTTGCACACCTTTTGCAACCGCTCCACTACCATCCCAGACATTTATCACTATTCCCCCAACCGCAGCCGGTGCAATACTATACACAAAGCCTCTCTCGGCATCCACAGCCAAATCCAAGTTGCCCTCTTGGGCACCCGCCCCAGCCATAGTTGCCTGTGCTACCACCACACCAGAATCGACCGACAACCCAACCAAGACCGGGCGTGCTGCGTCAGTAACCCAGAGCGTTCGGGTATAACGATTGAATCCTGCCCAGCAAGTCGCCAGCTGATTTGGAATTGCAGTCCTTATGAATCCAGATCCTGTAGGGGTTTGAACCCCTACAGGCTTGAGATGCTCCGGAATGCCCAGGAACCCAGCACCGAATGTGGGGTCAGTGAAGGCAATTGTTTCGCCTCCGTACTTGCCAGGTACAACACTAAACCCGAAAATAAGTGATGTGCCCGGTGGGCTGAAGGACTGGAGGGTCTCGGGACCACCGACACGATGCGTGTGCTTATCCACAGGGTAACGGAGGATAAAACCTGGGATTGGTGGAGTGGCTCCTGGAATTCCCTTTACTGTTGCGTAGAGAGCAGAAGACGAAGGGTCGAAGGAGAGGCCAGATATGGTTCCAAATGGCCCACGGGGTGGAGTGAATTGCGCAGGGTAAATGGATGGACGTGGGCGTGGTGTGCTGTCAAGTGTCTTTACTTCAAGACTACCGCCTTTAATGGTAAGCTTGAAACAGGAAATTCCGGATTTGGCGCCAGACATGGCAACGCAAGCTGTTCATGTCAAGGAAGATACAGTCAGAAAGCAATTCTCGTCTAGTTTGAGAGCACTGGTAGGGATGGGTTTGTCATTATGTACCAGTTTTCAGTTCATCAGAGTAAGTGATGGCAACTGGGAAATCCCCTTTTGGAATCTGAATTGGGCGTGCAATCGGTTTCAGGACAGTACAATCTTGCTTGGATACAGTGAGAACCGAGAAAGAGTTATCACCCGCATTGGTAGCAAAGAGCAACTAGAAGTATACACCCATGACTTGTAAGTCTTCACACTTTAGGTAGGCATTCTATCGCATTGGTTAACGGCTTTTGACTCACAGCTCCGTCTGCATCTCGAGCCACTGCCCCTTGACTAAATAATGTATCTACTGGTTGTGGCTGTCCAGCTACACTCAGCGCCACTGCTCCCTTTCCCCCGGTAAGAGTTTCCTTCGCGCTCCCAGCTACCAGCTTGCCCGTAGTGTGGTCGATTTTGATGGCCACAATAGAATTTTTGTCGTTGTTGGTCTGAAAGTAGACACAGCGGGCACGAGAAGGGGGCTTTGTCAAAACCTGTGCAGGATGCGCTGAGACAGACTCTGTCAGGAAGGAGAGGAGTGTAAAGAAGAAAAGGTGAGCGGGGTTCACATGCATTATGAAAAAGAGTGAACCGAGGCCAATATAGTTCTTAACGTGGGTATGTATTGGAGTAAAGCCTAGATACTCTGAGCGTAGTATGTTGTGACAGTACAATGACGAGCGGATATACTGTCCTTATATACGTACATGCCCTCAACCTCCACCCAGCCAGTGACTTTAGAGTTGCTTACCCCCCTGATACGGAGCTCAATCCCAGTATCATGACGATGAACTGGAACTAATCACTGCACCAGGACAAGGCGAATTTGACTGAGAAGATCTCAGCAATGACACTATCAAGTCTTGCTGTGAGTATACCTGCTACATATGCCCCTTTTGGCTGAGCTAAGACCAAAATAGTAGAAACACCTATGCCTGCATATGTATATATCAGTCGATGGCGGGAATACAGACCACAAAGAACTATAATTCGCCCCAGAAGTCCAAATACGCGATCCCAGATTAAAACATCCGACTTTTAAAATCTAGTAGGCATAACGAGTAAGGACCTGCCAGCTGAGTCTAATAAATATCAAAAATCATAGGATAGCCCTGAGTGAATCCCTCAAGCTTTGGGGGCAGAGACCGACCCCGGGGTTGTCCAACCTACTTGTAGGTGCGGCCTCTCGTCATAGTCTAGATAGACTGAATACGAGTAATGATTCTCAAAAAAAAAACCTCAAGTTTGAGGATATCTTATGATGGTACATCTCGATCTAGGGTTGAACTTACCACCACCGTAGTTGCTATTTGCTGCTATATTCCGCATTTCTGCAAGCCACGCCTGTGCTGTTCTCGTTCCCAGACTTATTTAGCTTATCTCATACTCCGTACATACTCGGCTAAAAGATCGCTAGGGTCATGACAGTTGTGAACTGAACTGAGTGGCTTGACAATAAAAAACTCTTGCCGTGGCAAGCCATTCAGTCCACGTCATGTGATATTACAAGTAGCCAATTGGAACAGTAACTCAGTGTTGTATTGGAGGTACAGTGCGCCGTGCAGCATACCATTCCCATAACTTATTTCGCTAAAACCTCGCGCAGATACACATTCTGCAACTTCCCTTGGTTGGATAACTCGGCAGCGGCTGAGAAATGCAGTGGTCTTCAATCGGTTTTCTTGACTTCATTTGCTTCTTGCGGTGCATCATAACTGGTAAGAGTACCTGCGCAATGTTGGTGTAAACTCCTGTGATGGTACTTTGGACTACCAGGAAATTGGGCGCAATCTTCCCTAGCAGGGGAACTTACTTTATAGATGGTTGGATTGGCTTAGGATTGTGTATAACTTATATAACCACTGGATGTACTCGAGGGCCCCATGAATTACCACACGCTGTATGCAGATAACCAATTATTTGCAAATGTTCAATAGAGACAAAGACTCTGGTATGCAGTGTGCATGCATGCAGCGTGTGGTAATTCAAGGGACATCCAAGTAGAGTACGACTCGTCAATGTATTACAATTTATAATCGGCAACTTAGTTGTCACCTTGACCAGTCACTATGATCTGGTCATCATCGTCACTTTCATAACCAACACATAGTTTATGTATAAGGGCAACACTAATCACAGAAAGGGCGGATATTTTTCTACTCACCGTAGCTAGAATCCTAGATTTTTACCACCCGCCCACCTCATGTACGGCAAGAGCTGATGTGTTGAGCAGCTCGACTGCTGTGTTGAGCAGGATAAACTGGGGACTCGCTAGTCCTTTTATTTATCAATCCTCAAGACTTATAGTCATCTGAATTATAAGTAGAGGCTGAAGTGAACAATCAATGTCCAAATTATCCCAACCTTGATAATAATATATATATGCATACCTATCTTGCGCTTGCCTTAGATCAGTATGTAAAGATTTGGTAGGATCGCAATTCCAAATTGGAACCCCTGCTACTCCCACACTATGACACTTGACAGTCACTCACTGGCCCTGACGCATCATGCGTATACACGGTAGAGTACATGTCAAATGTCCCCTGTACATCTGTGGGTGTGAGATAAGAAAGGGGAGCTTCAGGTGTTGGCTAACTCCGTTCTGGTATCCATGCATGACTGTCAGATCGATTTGGCACTCTCAATGCATGACATGTTACACTACTCTACTACTCTAGAATACTGTACTAAAAGTAATCGCAAATAAGTGGATGTCACTTGTCCATATACCAGGAATAAGGGAAGTGCAATTTGTAAGTGTGAGCAGTGGCTCCAATGAGGAATTGGTAATGGAAGTACCCCTCTTTACATAAAAAAGGTAAATCAAATGCCGAGACAGCAAACAAAATGAGGACCCGGCAACTTTAGAAGTTCATCTAGCTGAATGTAACAGAGCATAGGTAGCTTTATTTTCCGCCCCAGTCAGTCTCACTTCCGGAGCTCCATGGAGACAACAGGTGAATGCGGTTATTTGTACAGCACTAGATACCGCAACAATTGGGATATACGTATAAACATCCTTGTCTCATCATACCTACAGAGATACTGAACCAATACTATAGCACAGTAATACCCTCTCAGACCATCACCTATATGAGTAGTAGAGGTGAATCTGTCAATCTCGACTTGTTGAACAGAGTGTTAATTCCTATCAGTCGGGCTAAAGTCCACACCCAAAATCAAAGCCTATTGCTCTGAAACCATGAAACTCAACCAACGCATGCCGAACATACCAAGAAAAAATAATACCAGCTAGCTCATTACAAATACACGTGCTGTAGCATGAGCGTGGGAGTGGTTACATCGAGAGAAAAGAGTATATAAGTATAGCCAAGTCTTTGTCCCTTGGGCCGGTGAGACAGAGCCTATCGTGCATTAGTGTTTTCTAGGCAGTCTAGCCAAATATTCAACAATCTTGGTCTTCAACAAGACACGTAGAATTCATGACACTCATACACGATGCCACCAAAGTACAAAGAATTAGACTTCAATTCGATAACCCACAAAGCTTTCCAGTTGAAAGCATATCCCGTACTCATACGAGGGAATTCAGGAGCAACTACAGAACTGTGGTCAACTTCACGTACTTATCTTCAACGCATTGATAAAGACAAGCCGACTTGAAGGCAATACAAGACTTGTCATGCTCGAACTCTGTATACTAACTATTTCAAGTGTGATATTGATTTTGTTTATTATTTATACTATAGATAGATAGGTAGACGGCCTAAAAAACACTAATGCACGATAGGCTCTGTCTCACCGGCCTAAGGGCTATATAGCAGACTGGTATACCGGTATCCAAATTTGCGGCCTTCCGAACTTCAAAACCGCAACTAGATGCTCCAGGGGAGGAAGAAGATTTGACGTGGCTAGGGTAGAATTTACATATTAAGTAGCTACCAGTAGTCTTAAACAAACTTTAGCGTAGCAAGGATGTTATCCCTACAACCAGAAGCATGGGATACTACCAATATCTATTTTGAGTTATTTCTAATCCCATGGCAGCTATGTATCTCCGAATGAGGAGGCAAGCCCAGCCCCGACAGTAGCAGCTTGTAACGATCCCCTTGACATTCCGTTTCCATATCCATTAGAGCAGCCCTATGGGAATGGGACTGCTGCTATCCAGCCAACCACTCCACACAGAACTAAACTTTTGCGTAAGTGGCTCATGCAACCTCTCCTCACTCCATCCATGGAACCCTCCTTTGTCAGAGATTTCGGGCGGAGTTCTCGCAGGGGGGTGTTCCTGAGGATTCATACGTAGATAGTGGAATGCGTATTTGGTATTTAGTGAGAGTTTCTGAGATAGGTAGGGTACTAGAGATTTACATACACTCAAAAAATTAATCGGTCTGGGCACGAGATCAGGTACTAGACTGTTAACACCTATATAAGAAAAGAGTTTAGAAATACTTCTGAAATCTGGGAATTATTGGAAAATAAGGGAATGATTAGGGAATGGCCTATAGTCAGTCATACAGGTCCAATTTACGGGGTATCTGTATGATTTCCTAAGGATAGGAAACATTGCACACTAGTAATATTTGATTACCCTGAATTCGGTCCCAAAGTACGAGGGGTTGTGTAACCAGACTAACCAAATGTCCTTGCGAATACCTATTCTTGCTCAGATCATACCTATATACTGTTTTCGGAAGTGTCTGTCGGGTTGGAGATTGCTACCAGGACTTTCGGTTAGGTACTCCGTATACTTTTGAGACTACTGTACCTACTAAGTAGGCTGGTGTCAAAGAAAAAGAAAAAGAAAAAACGTGCGATCCAGGGGACCAGAAGAGAATTTATTTCAGCTATATATGGTAACCACTACGTAGGTGATGTAGGTAGCTATATGGAGTATGTACTCCAGTCCCTTCAGCAGCCCCTCGTATCCTACCCCTCGTATCCTATCCTCCACTACCAAGGCCCATTTGGGCTAGTTTCAGTATATACTTCACTGACCTTGTCTTTATTCACGATGGATACATACATCGGAGAATGACATCGTTTACCTCCACTACCAAGGCCGTTTGGGACTAGTCTCAGTAATGACTTCCTGACTAATATCTAGCACGGGAAACCTCCCTGAGGACCAAACCCGTGCCCCTTACCTGTTAGGATTTCGGCAGGATTCGTACCGACGCTGTCGCATCCACCAAGGTGGCTCCCAACTACACCACCTACTCCCCCACTTGCAACACCAGGGGTTCCTGTGTGGTCACCCACCGCAGTACTGGCCTGGCGATCTGAAGCTTAGATATGGCAGAGCGGACGGGATGCGTCGTTTTCTTCAGTCTATGGTCGTAGGTATAATAATACATAAACCGTAGCATGTAAATCCCAGATCCGACTCGAGTTTCTTTATGCACATCACTTCCTATATATTGCATTCACCTTGGTCAACGACCCAACACCACAGTATACTACATATTAGTTACATCACATCTGGCAATTCAACTCAATTCATTTTCCAAAGCACCGTAGATATTTTCGGTATATATAGTAGTATATATCAATACTGACCCGCTTCTTGGGGTACATGGATAAACATGAAAATCCCATCTTGACATTGGGGATAATGGAGTTACATCCGCACGCTGAGATGGAAATAATACAGTATCCCCCAATGCGCATGCATACCATACTATCCCACCTCCTTCCATGCCCCTCGACCCACCCCCAAAAGATTAAACACACTGTTATCCTTCTCCCACCTGTTCCCATCCTTACTCCCTCCTCACCCCGCGGCTTCAAAGTGACCACGACTCTCCCCCTGGGACGGCTCCGAGGATATGAGTCCGTGACGTAACTCCAGGTCAAGGTAACCTAACCCTCTCTGAAGCTAGTCTGGTTGCAACGCCAGGGTAATCAGCCCAACGAGAGTAATCAGGTATATAGTCCAGTAATCAGGGGCTGTACCATTGGCACACTAGTTTTGACCGGGCATGGTCATTTGACCGGGGGTAAAATACTAGCTGCTTTCGGCAATCCCATGATGTTCTGCAAGCACAGCGGTGAGCGTCTATTCCAGCCAAATTGAGATCTATGGAAACAACTACGCTCTACAACATGGTTACCCTCACGCCCCACCAAAATCAACCTAATACCAGATAACCCCCCCTGGCAATATGACTTTCCTGAGGACACCGCCTCCGCTCTCTACCCCCCCCTATAGCGTCCAATATCAGGCGGGTGAGCCAATGGCTGCCAGGAGGCCTTTATCTACTATGTATATCCATGCGATATCAATACTGGAGCAGGAGCCTGCAAGATGACAAAATGGGAGGGTCTCAGCGAGGGGCACTTATATACGCAAAATTGTGAATTTCGAGAATTTGCATTGAATGAACCAACTCCTCCTCATTATACTACCCTGAACTTTCCACATCAATTCCTTGCCACAGCGCCCGCCAGAGCGTCCTCAGCCACTACTCAGAGGTCTCCAATAGCCCTAAGAGCTCCAATACCCACCCGTTTTGGGCTGCAAGGGCCGCATTGGTTGCGGCGGTATGCTGGCTTCTTCAGAGGCATTTTGACCCCCTCATAGTACTCATATGTCCATGATCAATGTTAACATAGAGTTCAACTTAACATCCAACCTAGCTGCTCTAAATACCCAAATCCCTAACTCAGTATTGAAAACAGCATCTAATATAGCATCTAGCATAGACATAGCTTCCAGCATCCAGCATAGGGTCCAACATAGCACCTATAGCCTAGTTCCCAACTCCTATCACCTTGTGCCTATATCAGCTGTACTTGGGTGGTTAAAATACCTCAAAAAGTGTTAGCATACTGCCACTACCAATGTGACACTTGCAGCCCAAAATGGACGGATATTGGAGCTCTTAGGGCTATTGGAGACCTCTCAGTAGTGTTGAATGGCAATCTTTTGAATGTTTCACGGTCCTCATTCGATATAAGTCGTGGTTGCTCGCGCTCATAGTCTGATTAGGCGGTTATGGCAAATTCTGGGATATGGCAATCGTGCGATATTATCAAAGTGTCAAACGGTATATTTAGTTCCTTCACGGACGCCCCTCCATCTGTATATGCTTTTGGGCTATCAGGCCCTTGATTTGGAGTTGGTTTGATTCAATTAATCTATGAAATACCTGATCCGCGACTCCGCTTAACCTACCCCCGGAGACCACCACCCCTATACAGACATATTACATGCACAGCATGTCCAGACTTCAAGTACTAAGTGGGCGCAATGACTTCTGCTAACCAAAGCCCTCATGGCCCCCGTCTATTCTTATATTTACCCACCAAACTGGTGGGTGGATCACGTGATCTCCCCACTGATGGTTGGAGTAATAAAGCACATGGGCCCTCCTGTAATTTTTTGGAGCAACTACTATCCATTCACAAGACTTTCCAAAAATTTGAGCCCATTTGGTTGGATATTGGAAGAGAAATCATCAAAACTATATAATCACCACTTTTGATCCACTTCCCGGTGATGATCCGCTTCCCTGTGAAGTATGTGTTATGAATAACTCTCGCCAAGTACCTATGAAGGGTCACGAGAATAAGCGAGGACAATTGGGTATGCAATCCAAAGAAGGCAATTGGGAAATGGCCGGGGTTCCAAAATAGGGTAATTGGGAAAAACCCACGAAGGATAAAAGAGCTGCCAGTGTGTTTTTCCGTATATGTTTTGATTTCAGTAGAGCATTCAGACTTTCAGAGAAGTACAATTAGTTAGCTGTCCAAGTAAACTAAGCTTCGAATATACACATATCCTTCTCGATACATATCTCCACCACGTCTTCCCTCATAACTTGTAATCCTACAGGTTATGAGCCCGGCGCTCGCACGCATACTACAAGCAGAAGCATAATCAGGTTGAGATATCTGAGTCTACTCAGTAATACCCGATAAAGCAGAAGCAAAAAGTTGCTAAGAGCCTGGGTGAAATGCACCACAGCGACACACCCACCACAGATTACAAGACCAAGAGGCTCTCAAAGCCGAACAAAAAGCTCGCCAGACACAACTCGAAGTGCAAAAACAGCAACATATCAAAACCCAAGAGGCTCTCAAAGTCGAACAAAAAAGCTAGCTTGACCCAACTCGAAGTGCAAAAGCTAGCAATTCAACCAACGGTCGCCCAAATCACAGCGACCCAATCAAAAAACCCAAAAGCAACACGCACATTCCGAGAAGGCAAAATCCTTCGAACCCGGTATCACATCGCTCAGATTCAATCTGCAGAACAAAAACAAGCGACCCTGCAGCAACAGTGTACCTGCATAAAACCAACCCTTAGCGGAGAATTAATTCCCGGTCTCCCAATACCAGCTGTATCAACCGCACCTGCCGGAAACATCATTGAACAAACCCATATCGACCTCCTAGTCATCGGCCTAATATACTCTCCTCTCAAGCCAACTATTGCCAAACAAACCCTCATCGATATCTAAGATACGAATGCCTGAAGCTGGAAGCTCAACCAGAGGAAAAAGCCCTGAACGAACCATGATGTCCACCTCTCAAGAACTCAATACAAAAATACCGGCTATTGAGCCCAAGCTGTCTGGATCGTCTACCTACCCAGACTGGATTTCATCACTACAATCCTACATGGGCCTATTAAAGGTCCCTGGAACGAAGCATAGGGCATGGCATATACTTGCAGGAAAATATCAAAAACCTGAGGAAGAGGATGAACTTCAGATGTAGGAAGACGTAAACAGTGTAGTGAGATTGCCGATTATTAATAACTGCAAACTAGAAGTCAGGGCTCGGATTGGAAGTTTCCCAACTGCTAAAGAAGCTTATAATGAGCTAAAAAAGGCTTATGAAGGAAAATCGGTGACGGAATTAGGAGCCTTAATGAAGAGCGTCACCCAGATGAATTTTGATGACCGAAAAATAACTATCCAAGAGCATATAGCGGACTTTGGGAGGGCTTGGAATACTTTCACTGCCATCACTGCATGGCTTGATCTTACCAAGGACGATGGGTTTGGAAATGCACTACAACAATTGGCCAAAAGTGAAAAGACCAAAGTTGAATTCCTCTTAGATTCACTACCACCATTCTATTCTAATACGGTAGAGAATATCAAGAGCAAAGAGGAAAGTTATGATGATACGATCCGCAAACTCATCCAATATGTCCCTCTAAGACAAAAAAGCCGAAAACAGGAAGGCACTAAAGAAGACCCAGTAGTGCTAAAAACTGAAAAGAAAACCCTCAATACCAGCAAAAAATGCAAATACTGCATAGATATCAAAGGTTGGAAGTACATTGGCCACATGGAGGCCGAATGCTATACGAAAAAGAGAGAAGCAAGCAAGGCTAAAAAGATTGATGCTAAAGAAGATGGGAATGTTCTCTGTATAAAAGTAGGCAAAACCGAGACCAAGGATGGTCACTTTCAGTATGATACAGCTACCACACATCATACTACCAACCAGCTAGAAGTACTTACTAATATTCGCACCAGTGAATGGGAAGTAAGAGGACATGATGGTTCAAAATCGATATGCCGAACCAAAGGAACTCTTACCTTTATGCACAATGACACTATCCACCATCTCGAAGAATGCCTATATGATCCTACCTACAGTAACCTATTTAGTGGACAGCGAATAAACAGACAATATTCACCACTGAATATAGAAATCAATGGACATATAGGATCAATTAGCAGCAAGAGAACCAAAGTTTTCAACCTAGAAATCGATGGCATGGGAGCAATATGGATAAGGGGGGAATGGGGAGCTGATATTAAGAAAGCCCAAGGAGAAAACCTCAAAGAATTACATGAAAGGTATGGGCATATTTCTCATGACACTCTAAAAACTCTTCCTGAATACCCCAAAAATGCTGGGAAACCACCAAGATGTGAGGCCTGCGAAAAAGTTGGACCTATAAGGACAAAACAACCTCTCGAACGATTGTACTGTGACCTGGTCGGACCTATCAAACCGGCAACACCAGGCAAGTAGTACCAATACCTCCTAGTAGTAACAGATGACTACACAAGGTACATGTCGGTAAAACCGCTAAAAACAAAAGACGAAACAACCAATGCTATGGTAGAAATCATCAACATACTGGAAAGGCCACTGATCCCCAGTACAATGTCAAATTTATCCAAGCCGACTGGGGAAGTGAATTCCGCAACAAGGACCTCCAGAACGAATTACGACAGAGGGGGATACAGCTGAAAGAAACAGTACCCAGACACAGCGAAATGAATGCGGTAGCAGAAAGAGTCAACTGTACAATATCCACTATGAGTAGGACAGCACTCATAGAAGCTGAAATAGCAAAAGGGTACTGGGGCCTATAGGCGATATATACCAAAAACCGCCTACCACACAAATCACTCCCAGTGGGAAAAACTCCCATCGAACTCCTACTCCCAGATATCCATATCGAACAGCAAAGGGCCAACCTTAGACCATTTGGGCAAAGGGTAAAATGCTATGATTATAAAATCAGTGATAAGCTTTCACCTAGAGGATACGCTGGAAGAATCATGGGATACACCAATACCTTCCAAACCTACTGGGTATTAGACCTAACTGGAAAAACAAAACTAGCAAAGAACCCACAGCCAATACAGTCCGATCCCGAAACATCAGAATCAGAGGATGAATACATACTGGACGATAACATGTCGGTACAAGTACCAATTCCTAAAACCCTGATACCAGACCCCGAACCCTCAATTTCCGAACTCCCAACTTCCGAAGGTCAGGAATTAGATACTCCTATTCCAGAGAAAAGAAAAAGGAAAAAGAAGGATACAGTGTACTGGGACGAAACTGTTGGAACTCGGGAAAAATCTACCAGAGAGCGAAAACCCGGAATATTAGCTGTCGGATCAGACCCTGACCACCCAACTGATGAACAAGCTCGCTCATCACCACAAGCCCACGAATGGGCAAAAGCAAGAGCAGCGGAATGAGCCCAACTTGAGAAATACCAGGTATTCACCAAAGTGGAAAAATCTGACATTCCAGAGGGTACGTGAATTGTAGATACCAAATGGGTATACCTGGTCAAAAGGAGGGCTGATAGGTCAGTGGAAAAACACAAGGCGCGGAAAGTTGGGAGAGGGTTCACACAAGAGGCTGGAGTTAACTATGATGAGACCCGAGACCCTAAAAATCCTTCTCGTCATTGCCCAACATCGAGATTGGGCTATCAGACAATGGGATGTAGTAGCTGCGTACCTACAGGCACTTCTCCAACATGATGTATATATCACCGACATAAATGAGGATGGCGAAACAGAGTACTGGAAGCTGGACAAAGCTATGTATAGGAATTAATTATCTCAGAAACCTATAAGAAGTAGCCTATGGGTGACTTACCTCCCAGAGCACAACTGAAGCAAGGCCTAGCTGGAGCGCGGTCGGCTACCCTGTAAGCCTACCTACTGTAGCTCTAAGTATACGAGCTATAAGGGAGACTACCAAGATAGGACTAGCTTAATCACAAAAAGGGTAGACTGGGAGATACCGGAAAAGGTATGGGCCAAAAACGGACTATCTCAAAAAGGCAACCATTCAATAATACCGAAAGAAGTCAAAAATTCTGAATACCCATTGCGTGCTGCGGTGGGAGGCTTTATCGTGGAGTCACCCACCACAGTACTAACCTAGCGATCTGAAGCTTAGATATGGCAGAGCGGACGGGATGCCTCATTTTCTTCAGTCTATGGCCACAGATTTAGGTACCGCTCCCACTGGCTACAGTACCGAGTACCAGGTTTGTTGGCACACTCATTCAAAAAAAGCAAAACCAATTGTCATGAGGATTACCCACTGACGTCACTATAAGCCTATTGTGTCCATTTGGGATTGCACCATCCCCGCAACTTTAGAGCTGGCGATTGAAATGTGAGTAGCTCCTTCTCTCCAGCATCCAAGTGTGACAATTTCACAATGGTGCCATCCCGCCGCAGGAAATGCATTCCTTGGCGCGTATGGTGTCGTTTCTGGATTGCCGCTTGCAATAACGTCCGCCATGGTGGGCCAGGTGTCTCTCCAGTCCTGGTGTTGGCTACTGGCACCTTGTCTGTATCTTGGTCTTTCCCTTTTGTAGTAGTAACATTACTACATTGCTACTTGTGGTAGCCTCTGACTGTTATGATTCAGTACAGACAAGGTCTCTTATTCACCAGTTTTCCCAGTACTCTACCTACTCGAAGGTCGGCGTGAAGTAGCTCACACAAGTGCAGTTCACTGTGTTTCCTCCAGCTACGCCACAGGCATCAGGTTACCATTCTGTGCTGGAGGTTGTATACAGAGTCTGCATGTAGTTGGGTAATTGACACCAACAACTTTCGGGGATCGATCTTGGGCGCCAAGCTCGAATGTGCCCCTTCTATGTATAAATGTATTACGAAAGCAATGTTGAAAGCCATGACTACGATTGTCACGATGAAGGTTGTAATTTCTAGGCTTGAGTAGGCCATGGGGATATCAATATCCTCGCGGGCAATGGATATGTCGATAGAATTTATCAACTTTGAAGGCGAGTGGCACATGTGCATATAAACATGTTCACTGTAGGGAGACGTACCATCTAAGAAATCTGCCTCTCCCTGCAGGCAGCCGTCTCTCCTGAAAAAACCAGAATCTGGCCCGCAAGTAAAAGAAAGCTTCATGGTGCAAATGGAGCTAGAGTTGTCAGGCAAGACACCGTCAGCGGTTGCGGCCCCAAGCTTAAGGTGGCAGCTGGTTTGATATCAATACATAGGGTGCCATCTGATAGGATGGGTGTGTCAAATAGGAAGCGTAATTCACGCATACCCAGCGCTGGATATATGAGAGCGCAGGACTGCAGTGCTGGATAGAGTATATGGGAGTGCGGGAGTGGGTGATTGCGGGTGATTCACATATATTGCGCAGGATGTCCCAGAGTGCTTGGGGGTGAGATTGGGCGTAATTCGCAAATACGGTGTTAGGTAACAGCTTGGATGTGGGGGTGAGGGAGGATGAGGGAGAGTAATTGAGAGGGTAATTGAGATATATCCAGTGGGGCGGATGTAAGTTGAGGGTAATCAGAGTAAGGATGCAGTGGTGAAGATAGACATGAACTGGCATAGATTGGAAATGAGCTCAGGGTAGTTGAAGTGGCAGGTAGAGAAATAGAGTAGGGTAGTTGAAACAACGAGCGTAGTGCAACAATATCGCCTACTTCCCCACCTAGGATTCTGGGTGGCTTGTCATGCCTCTCTTAATAGGGATGCATGCGAGTAATGAGTATTTTTTTTTTAAAAAAAAAAGAGGGCCACTTCCCCTCCTAGAACCCCCCATATTGCAAGGAACGCGGATCCCGAATACTCGGCCTAGGTGTCCACGAGACTAGCAAGGTCCAAAACCATGTCCCTTTTTTTTGCTGCCCCGTTCGCCTCCACCACTACTAGGCCTTTTTGCCTCTAGGGCGTCAGAGGCCACCGGTGACAAACTTTCAATTACACACAAATATCTACCCTGCTATCCCTACCCTCAGCACCCTACCTCCTATATATACTCTCTAGACTACACATCCCTAGCGCAAACTCTGGTAGACACTGTAGTGCAGCGCGGACTCTCCTATCTAATGGCAGACTCTGAGTGTCCTAACTTCAATTCTCCCTTCTATACTGAGATTGTCCTATATACCCACCCTACCATACTTGCTCCGCTGTACCCGCACACATATCGACCAATAGGTGAAACCGCTGCCACACCCAGGAAGTAGTGACCCACACCCCCCGATACCGCTACCACAGCTGGCGGGTCCTGGTAGAGGTATATACTATGCCTGGCAAAACCCCTACCACACCGAGTGAGACCTAGGTAATGCATTGGCTATACCTGACGGCATCGCTACAGTAGGTAAGTTTTAAAATATGTATTAGGTATGCTTAGCAAAATGGATCCATCCACAGAGTCGGATACTTATGCCTGGTGATCCAGTTGCCAGACCCAGCCAGTCGCACACCCCACCGCTGGCAAGAAAAATCCTAATTCCCTCTCTTGCTGGCGAAAATCGAGTGCTAGTTATATCGGTGCGGGTGGGTGAAACTGAGGGTAATATCGAGCGCTGGGTATGAGAGTGCAGGAGGGCAAACTGAGGGCGATTCACATATATTGAGCACAGAATCTATGAGAGCGTGGGGAAAGATGAAATCGAGGGTAATTTAGAGATACTGCGCACTGGATATATGAGAGCAAGGGAGGCTGGTGGCGAAATTGAGGGTAATTCACGTCTATCGATATGCGACCGAAATCTGCTACCTACATAGAGTTGCAGTGCCCTATGAGAGGCTGTGCAACCAGACTAGCTGCAGTAGATGCTGCTGACCCCATTAGCCGCAGTGAATGTCATTGGTCACAGTGGACAGTGGACACGGAAATCGCCCCACAAAACCCCCGTTTCAGAGTACGAGTGGGCAAAAAGTGTCGCGTTGCAACCTGCTGGTATATAGAACTAGGAGAGGATTATATTAAGTATAATTCACATATTTTCAGCGGTGGATATCTGAGAGTGCGGGTGGCTGGTATGAAGGGGGAATTCACATATTTTGCGTGCTAGATGTATGAGAGTGCTCGACTGTAATATTGGGGGTAATTCACCTGTATCCAACGTTGGATATACATATGAAGGTGCCGGAGGGTTATATGGAGCGTAATTTACGGATGTAATTATATTTGGAAAATACTTCCCCTGCTCATTTGCAGCAATCGACAGTAGCTGATATAAAACAAGTCTAAATGCATTTTGTGTAAGTGAGTTCACGCCCAAACTGCTAACTATCTATTGGGGTTTGCATTTAGTATATATGTTTGGCCCTTGATGTTTTCTACTTGCTTTCAGCATGGTGGCCTATCAACTGAGGGAAAGTGGAAGGTGCTTGCAACTTGCCTGTTAGTGTGTTCACTATTGGACAGGCCTGGTAAGGCCATGCTTGGCTTACCTTGTCTCATCTAAGGGAGACTTCCCAGCTGACTTTCAAGACTTCTGAATTTTTTGCCGATACGCAAAAGGCCAAGTTCAGGGTAACAAAAGGTTGCTGCCCTACCCCCCCCCCCTCTTACACCATTAAGATACCCTGTAAATTGGACCTGTACCACCCCCAAGCATGCTAAGCATCTCCCTATTTCCTAACAACTCTCTGGTTTCAGAAACATTTCCGAGCTCTTTCCCTTCTTCAGAGGGGTTGTGCTGTTGTGCCCTCTTTTCCTACCTATACAGGTGTTTGCTTGTGCCTATTCAGGTTAGCCTGGTACCTACCTATCTCGGAAAGTTCGGCGCTGAGTATCCCTCCGCCTATGAATCCCTAGGAGCACTCCCCTGCGAGAACTTTGTCCGAAATACGAAAAATGGTTCTATGGATGGAGTGGTGCATATACATATAGCACGTGGTCTCTTATGAGCCATAACCCCTGCCTTTCCACCGTAGTAACATATATGGGATGGACATGGGAAGGGAATGTCAAGGAAATGCTAGTGGTCTTGCTTCCTCATTCGGAAATTATTTGAGATGGTTTTCAAGGGTCTAGGTACGAGACTAGGCTGGCATGGGATTATCAAAGTAGATATGGATGGAAGTGGAAGTATCCCAAGCTATTGCCTAGTCTGATTGCAACTACCTCCTAATACTGTACAAAAAATTGACGCTGGGGTGCTATACTGCTTTACGTATGTATTTTGGTAGAGATATATGAGTGTGGTAGTCTGGTTGGTACTGAGCCTAATTTGTTGGAATGACAGCACCACGGCCCATTCAGGGCAGAGAGGTATTGGACCGAATTATGTGAAATAATAATAAACCGGTCTGGGCACGAGATCAAATTAGACCTGTGGAACCGTATGGAGGGATATATGTATGTTATAGCAGATAGTTGGATTTCTTTTTTCAGTACCTGATACTTTGCAATAGGTGATACGTGAATTCTTCATGGATATCCAGCGCTGGCTATATGCAGTGTGGGGCTGATATTGAAGGTAATTACAAGAGGTATTGAGCGTCATCAGTTTTGTTTCTGAGAGCTCTAAATACATGCGCAAAATATCCCTTGTCTGTTGTCATTAGGCGTCGGCACACTCACGTGCATTTGTGATACCAGTGGTGGGCGTGCGCTAATTCACTCCCCAGAGCCCGCGGAGAAACTCCAGACTTGTTCCCTCTTCGGCCGCTTATCAATTTGCAGACGCCACCTAACGCACGAGAGCACGCCACAAGCTTGTCTCGTATAGCCATGGGCCTGTGTACTAGTATGCATACCAACTGCCCAAGTGGGCAATAATCATGGAGGTTTTTTCTTCAATGGCGATTTTAAGGATACCCCTGGTGTCCCGCTTTATTCTAGCGCTTACCTACGTATGTTCCACCAGACAACGGGTATGAATCACAAGGCTCTGCTGAACGAGCTGCAAATGATTTTATTATCCCTCCTGTGTGACAGCTAATATTGAGGTTTCCTCAGACACCCATGCATGGAGCTTCGTATGTGGAACCGGTCCTCTGGAGAACAATATACCCGTATGTCCGGTAATTAAGCTCGATATGGTCACGGGTAATTTACTCACCATAGCAGCGCTATGTGGCAAAAGTATACGTACAGTGCATAAAACCTAGGTTAGCGTCTCGGGCGCTTGATTCAGATGTCGCTAAAGGTGCCAGATCAGCGATGTCTCAGACAACGTTTGTTAGTGGGTGTGGCCCGAGACAGATACTCGATTAGCATACACTACCCGATATTCTTCCAAGTGGGGATAATGGGTATCCGGTGTGCTCCCCTTATCTGAATACAATTGAACATGTATGGGCCTATATGAAAAAGCTGGCGTGTGGGGTGGACCAACATAATACTGCTCAGGAAGCCTTGGAGGATTTGGAAAGGAGTTCCGGAATCTCTTCCACAGTCATCTTGGATTTCTATGCCCCGTCGAATTGCTGCAGTCATCGGAGCTCAGGGCTTGTATATCAAGATTCCTTTACCTCTATTAATTCGTGGTTTCCAGGTCTCATGCGCAGCTTCTGTTCTTGGTCTGGGCTTGTAACTGAATCAAGCGCCATCATGCACGGGCCGGTCTTATGTCGTACGAGCATTTTGCCACTCAGCTGTCTAGGTAAGGTAGGGTATTTCAGAAAAAGGACGTCCATGTACTTCGTACTCCGTACCTAGCTGCACCCTATCTAACGGCTGCGGCGAGATACGCCAATCCGAATGTGGGTACTCACGCCCTAGCTGTGCATGGTTCTGTCCAGTAACCTGGTTGCGTGTCTCTGCGAAACAAGGTGCTGCGCACTGCATGTAGCCGCGATTCGGAAGCTCCACAGTGCAATCCAAGTCCAAGGCAGCAACACTCTCTCTCGAGTTTTTTGATGTGTCTCGCACTCTGGCTGTGGTTCCTGCCGTAAATATGTACTGTACCTATTGTGCTTCAGTTGCAACAGCACTTGGACCAAAGTACGGTGGGTTGATAAGACCGATTCAGCTTGCAATGAAACCGACAAATGACAGCACCAGTTGCAAATCTGGAAATCCCGCTGGCAACTCCGACCTGTAGTCAATGCATATTTCCTTCCTTTTTTCCCAGCCACCATCCGGACTGTCACACCAGGTCGTCCATTGGTGCGAAAGTTCCACGCCATGTACCCCTCTCAGGCAGGTGTTATATATGTCTTGATGCACATTAGTCTTGTGCAATGCACGTGGTGCGGGTACTCTCAGGTCGGGACGGTTAGTCAGCCTATAGCCGAGCCAAGCCCACGTGATGCCACAGAAACTGCACATCGTAAGAACTGACACAGTGCCTTTTGCATTGTTTGCTCCTCCCAGCCACAGGTTCGCCCCCCGTGCTGCAGAGCTGAGGAATCACCGATATATACTTCGTACTCTCTCTCTCTCTCTTTCTTTAGTGAGTAACCTATCCCTTCTCCGGTTTGGGAGCCGGAGCCCCGGGCCTTTTTGTACCCCGTATGTTTCACAGCTGCGGTTTCAACGATCTCGGACTCGATAGCAACATCCCTTCATCCCTCGAGAGGCCCTGCTATGAACTAACATACTCAACCCTTCGTCAGAACTAGAGCTATCTATCCATCGACTTGCCGAGTCCTGCCCGTCTAGTTCCTACCTCGCTCCCTTGTGGGAGGAGAAAAAGCAAGCACATCACGTTCCTTTAGTAAACGCAATCATGAGTACTCCCGGGGAAGATCAGCGGTAAGTACAAAACACTATTTCCCGAATTCACCCCAGACCGCATCGTTTTATCTTTGCGCATCCCTTCAATCTGTTACTCGAATAAAACTAAACTCCCTTGCAGTTGGCGGCGCCGTGGAACACCCCAGCAGAATGCCCCAGGCAATTCGCAGCAAGGTCAGCAAGGTCAGCGCCGCAATCAGTCTCGTGACAGGAGTTCTTATCCCCCGCCTGGTGGTTACCAAGGTGTAAATCGCGATGGAGGAAATGTATGGGCCAACAGAGGCCCAGCCCAGGGACAACCAACAGCTTTGGTGGATGAGCATGTTCCTGTTAGAGGATTCAATAGCCGAGAAGTTTCTGAATTTCTAAATCGAGGTACGTACATACATGATTGCCAGCTCGATCGGGGTGAGGTTCTCTTGTCCTGGGAGTTATTCTAGCCGATATCATATCCTGATTTGTGTCACACATACGTTACCAATACCCCTTCTGCCTGGAGCCCTACTATACCCAAACTTGATTTAGGCAGTTTTCGGCAACTTTATATTGCTGTCGAAGCGATGTGCAAAGGGAACTTAACTTATGATGTACTCCCATGCGCAATCATATATTGGGTTTCGCGCGAAATTTCCTCTCCGGGCACCGAGGAACCTCGTTGTGCAACACGGATTTAACGGTTAAGCAACGAAGTTTTGCGATAATAGCCCATGACTCCCATCACTATTTATTGTCAACTTGCGATTAACACTAGTTTTTTTAACTTCACATTAATAGCGATCCTTAGCTTATTGCTGACATCTTGTATTTATTGAACGGCGATAGGCTTTCTAGCTGCATTGAACGCGGCGCAGACCCCATATGGAGATGAAGGTATAACCACTCATTCGTACACCTGTCTGTGCAAATTTTTATATACTAACCATCCAATTCATTTGTGCAGCACTGAAGCCAACAATATATAAGTCCCCTGAGAAACCCTGGAAGACTACCGGAAAGGCTAGCGGTGGGCCATGGCCAAGGCGTGAGTAGAACTCGGTCCAAATGGAGAAGGCTGGTGCGGATATTAACTCTGGCTGGTGTGATACAGAGCACGTTATGGCTAATGGCAACGACTTTCTGAGCCAACTGCGGAAGGGTGTTATGTCGCTTCCTACTGAAGTGAAGTAATTGAGAAGATATGGCCGCCTACGTGGCTCAGGCCGTGAAGTCTGATTCTCAGTGATCAATATTTTGCCCATGATTGCATGATTGAGTTGCATGAATTTTTGTCTGCGCTGTGCTATTTTGCGACGCTGGTTTGTTCGGGGAAATCTCTGCCACTTGCAGAGGGTGGAGTGGAAGTATCATAGGACGAGTCAGCGAGAATGGAGTCAATTTGGGTCGCATATATCTACATCATCGGAGTTGATATTTCATTATCCTTATTCATCGGGGGCACGCTTGGCATATGTAGGCATAGCTCTGCGGAAAATAGTTTGTCCGGAAATATTACTTTTTTTCTGCTGCCTATTTTGCCCGAAGCTGGAAAGGGCCTACTATGAACTTACAATATCGCCATCTTCCTTCGCTGCCATCATCATGTCTCTTCAACCATCATTTCAGGCGATCATCACTTGCAGCTATTCAACGGAGAAATATTGTCGTCCTTGGGATTGAGACCTCTTGGTGAGACCTCAGATACTTTGCCGCAGACATGCTGATGCTTAATTTGTCCAACAGCGATGATACCTCTGTAGCGCTTCTAGACCACCCCTCAACCTCGGGTCCCCCAAAGACATCACTCATCTTCCACCGAACAATCACATCAAATAACCTCCCCACCCGCGGGATCCACCCACTCACTTCCCTCTCCTCTCACCGCACCCACCTCGGCCCTTTGATCGCCAAAGCGCTCACTCACCTCCCCCCCGGCACCCCCAGACCTGGCCTTGTCGCAGTTACGCGGGGGCCTGGAATGCGATCATCCCTCGCTGCAGGACTGGATGTAGGGAAGGGCTTGGCTGTGGCTTGGGGGGTGCCACTGATTGGGGTGAACCATATGCTTGGACATGCGTTGACTGTGCGGCTGGTCTCCGCTCTAGCGCAGGGTGGGTCAGTGGAACCCAAGTTCCCATTTTGGAGTTTGTTGGTGAGCGGTGGGCATACACTTGTGGTGAGGAGTGAGGGGGTAATGAAGCATAGAGTGCTGTGTGAGACAGTGGATTTGGCAGTGGGGGATATGCTAGATAAGGTTGCTCGATGCGTGGTTCCTGAGGGGATGATACCCCCGATAGATGAAGGGCAGGGGGGAGGGGTAGTATATGGGAAGGTGTTGGAGGAGTATGCATTTCCGAGGGGGGATGGGGTGATAAGCTACGAGGCGTTTTGTTACAACTACCATCCACCCGGGACAGTGGGAAGGGAAATGCAGGAGGGGGAGTTGAGGAAAAAGTATCCTGCGTGGTCACCCCTACCAGTACCATTCATGAAGACAGGTAGCAAGCATCATATCCTTGCATTCTCATTTTCTGGGATTGGGTCATTTGTGGAGAAGGCACTAAGGGGAAACCCTGATATGAGTGGCGAGGAAAGGAGAGCTCTTGGGAGGCAGGCTATGCAGTGTGCATTTGAACACTTAGCAAAGAGGGTTGTTCTTGTGTTCAGAGAGTGGAAGAAGAAGCAAGCTCTGGGTGACACTGAGTCTCTTGCCCCACCAGGGAAGGAGACATTAGTTCTCAGTGGTGGAGTGGCGTCGAATTCCTTTCTGAGACACTTGTTGAAGAAATATTTCCAGAATGCGGGATTGGAGGTGGAGCTGGTGTGCCCCCCACCCAAGCTTTGCACGGACAACGCTGCAATGATCGCATGGGCAGGTCTAGAGATTTGGGAAGGGGGAGTAGGGATAGAAGAGGAGGAGAGGCATTGCAGCCAGGGTGAGAAGGGCTGGGCCACGAAGCTGGGGTGTCATCCCATAAGAAAGTGGAGCTTAGACACTGGTGACGAGGTAGTGGAAATTCCCCAGGGTGACCCTGGTGAGGCGGAAGCTATGGGTATGTTGGGTGTGGACTGTTTAGTGAGAAGGGGGGAGTGGGATCAGGAGAGAAGGGATATAGAGTAAACAGGAATGAGGATGACCTCATACACTGCGCGTGTTTGTGTCAGACATGGGCGCATATAAATTTCACCCAGGATCTCGGTTTGTACATTAATCCTACATGTAGAACACAGCAAGTTCTGAGTTTTCAGCCATCACTAATGTACATACCACGCCACCCATTCCTCCACATCTCCGAGTGGTATTTTGCTCTCCGTACGATGCATATGCACTAGCATCTCCCCCTTAATAAGCTTACTGTATAAGCCTCTGTGTGCTGTTCTGGGAGACATGCAGCGTAGATTATGCAGAGTAAGTTAGTCTTGAACCAAGTTACCTCTCGGTAGGTAGTCTGGCTGGTGTAATCCCAGCCCTAAGGAACAACAACATTTCATGTTCCTTGCGGCCGAGGAAGCAGCAAGACAAGACATCCATATCTCGATTTTACACTAGAATCGCCACACGATCGACGTGGACATCAGTAGCAGATATAATGTCTACAGCTACATGTACATATGCAAACTGTACAGTAAATATATATATATAGTAAATTACGGGTTATTTCTGTATTGATGGAATGTATGTTTCTCCTCCTCCTCCCAATGTAGAGACAACCCCTGGGAGTACAAAATTGTCTCAGTTGGGTGGCCTGATAAATGACGGCCACTCTCGCCGTTAAACTAAAATAGCACCCAAGGGAGCACACCCACGTTTTTCCCAGGAGGAATCCCTGCAGGGATACAAAGTCGATGCCTTGAAATTGTGCTGCTTTATTGATGGAACCCTGCGCAGTCCGGTCAGGAACGGTTGACTTTTATCAGACTAGATTTGCTTCGTAAGTATCCTGTGAGTATTGTCTATGTTGATCTCGGGACGTTTATTGTGGCTATTATTATAGATAGCATAGGCACCATGGTATGCCTAAGGCAGTCATGGTACATAGGAATGCATCATAATCTGACCCACGATCACGGTCTTTGAAGTGGTGAGCTCGAGGATGGTGATGACAAATACAAAATCTCTACCTACCTACTGTACATACTTCACTGCTGTATACATGC
>Ga0307514_10001434_pt1 | contig 29245 bp, 26 predicted proteins | sample 16_EM_MG_FD_203088 | JGI IMG/M metagenome (GOLD analysis project Ga0307514, IMG submission 203088) | Populus trichocarpa ectomycorrhiza microbial communities from riparian zone in the Pacific Northwest, United States - 16_EM | ecosystem: Host-associated > Plants > Roots > Unclassified | place... | reverse complement strand
CAGCGTCAAAATCAATCTAATCCAAATCCCGTAGACCTAATCAACCCGGAAATCAGGGTCCAAATCAACCTGAAACCGGCACCCAAATAAACCTAAAAATCAGCATCCAAATCAACGTATTCCTGTTAGAGCATATTATCGTGAGGTCGAAATGTGATACCTGGGTGTCAGGTTTGCCTAGAGACTGATGGTATACTGTATCCTAATCCCCTAGACCTCATCAACCTAGAATCAACGTCCAAATCAATCTTGAAATCACCGTCCAAATCAATCTTGAAATCACAGTCCAAATCAACCTAGCTAATCCCAATCCCGTAGACCTAATTAACCGGCGTCTAGATCAACCTCGAAATCAGCATCCAAATTAACCCAATCCGAATCCAACTCAGAAATCAGTATCCAAATCAACCTAGAATCAGCACTCAAATCTCTGCGTCCGAATTAACCTAGAATCAGCATCCAAATTAGTGTCCAAAACAACCTATCCAAATTAGTATGTCCAAATCAACTTAGCATTACTATCCAAATTAGTATTCAAATCAACCTTGAATCATCAACTTAAAAATCAGTATCTCAACCCAAAACGCCAGAATCAGGAGCAATGCTGAGCATATTGTAGGTGGGAGCGGAGGTGAGAATTGGAGGTGAGAATGGAGGTGAGAATGGAGGTGGGAACGGGACCTTGGATAAGGGAGGTGGGAATCGAGGTACGGTAGGAATGGAGGTGTGGGAAGGGTCACTGCTCTGTCTCGATGAAATTACCTTGCAAATCCCTATTACTACCTGTGCGATAGTTGAATCAGATCAGCATGGTCCCGCGCAACCTGATATGCGATAGTTGAATCGGACCACCATGGCCTCGGACGTTGATCCACAGGTTCACTGCCTAGTTTATATGGCTTCTCCGACCTGAGACTGTTTTTTGTATTTCAGTTATCTGTTCGACTGTAGGTTCGCTGCCTAGTTTATACAGTTTCTCCGACCTGAGACTGTTTTTTGTATTCTGGTTACATATAGATATTTTGGCTGCATATGCCAAGAAGGTACTTTCTGGAAATTGGATCTTGAGCTTCAAAGTAATCTTCATATTTTAGTTTTGTATCTATGATGCAGTTCCAGATACACCCCGCACAAGACCCTCCCTGAGGTAGGGTGCCCTAACTTTGCTTTTTTTTTCATCCTAAATCTCAAAAGTGGCTCCTGTGCGCCATTCGAGGCATAGTGTATTCTGTGAACAAGGGTGGCTTAAAGCTTCCCAGCTGCAGAATGACTACCCGTGTCATCTCCTCTTCGTATTTATGAGAAATTGCCATGTGGTATTTCAAAGGGGCAATTAATCCGAGAGTATGGCAGGAACTTTCAGATGTTTTGCCTGGCTATGGGCTAACGGAGCTTTATTCAGTGAGTGAGATAAGGTCGTCATACGTTCGATACAAAGAGAGCACCCAGAAACTCGTTCGGTGGCTGGTTACGACTGTTGCGTCGATTCCGTCAACACTTCGGGGTGATAATCCTCAGGAGCATTCTCAAGCTGCTCCCGCGAAGCCAAAGAAAAAAAGTGGGACAAAGTCGAAGAAGGGCAAGAGGGCTGCCGATGCCTCTTTTGGGCTCACAGGCGATCCTGTGATATCAATCAGGAACTTTACCGAGTATGCAAGGTTAATAGCTAATCAATCCGATCATGTTCCGGTACCAGAAGGAGTCTATTCACTATTCGAGTCTGTAATCCATGCCCGAAGGATGGTTGCAAGTTTTTACCGGCAATTGGACACCTCACCGGATGTTGAAGCAAAGAATGAATCCCATTTGAACTTTATTCGAGTCTTGGAAGAAGCATTCGACATATTGGGTGGGTCTTTATGGCGGGAAAAGTCTGCAAAAAAACAAGAAGCAGCACGGAAGGCAGGAAACCCAGTCCTTCAGGGCAAGGGAGAAGGTAGCGGAACTGCGCTCCACATGTCCAACCGATTCGCCGAGCTCGAGGTTGAAGATCGGGATCTGGGGGTGGACGAAGAAGATGAAGAGGGACCCAAGGAGTCCAATGAATGGATCTCACACCTTGTTAACAAACCTGGTGCGGCTGTGAAGAGGGACAAACAAGGGAAGCCTGGGAAGATATCTCTGTCCTCTTACAAAATTTCCGAGGACTTGTCTGCAAAAGAGGAGATCAGCTTTGCGGTTTGGTGTTTTTTCATAGATATGAATTCTATCCGTCAGTATCTCAAAGCAATTTGGAACCAAGTTCGCAAGGACAATATTGACCTTGTTACCGCTGCTGTTGGTGAGTTGGGTCCTTTGGCCTAGACTAACCGTTGATGGTTATTAATGTCCCTGTTAGTAACAAGTGCTGCTGTGGAAATGATAATGCAGTTGGAGGCCAACCTCCAGTTGTCCTTTCATCAACTGAAAGACTATCCCAGTCTGATGAGAGCTCTTCTCACAGAACTTCCTATCAATAAGATCAAGCGGGTCTTGGAACTATTGGATTTTTGTCTCTTTTTCCCTGTGCATACTGTGTGCGGATTTAGACACAGAGTGTTTAAACAGATGCCAAAAATGGAGAGCCGGAATCTCAAAGAAATTGCGGAAATTGCAGACCAGTGTGGATTGAATGGACGAACTTTCCAAACCTCGGTAGCCCAGGCAGAGAAAATCGAGGATGAGGCGGACTTTTTGGATCAGTAAGAAATCCAGACTATGATGTCCCATTTCTGCACTAATGCGAATAGATATTTGTTCAAATTGATGATGGCAACCGAAAACGCGGACCGCACGAAACCCCCAGACGACCCTCGCCTAGGTATGAGTGCATTCCACCACGATTTTGAAGAGTTCCTGCATTTGGGGAAACTCAAGACCCGGTTGGTGTTCAGCATACAACTTCTTCTGGATATTAGGAACCTACTTCTTCCTGCACACCGTGAGAAAAAACTTCAATTTGCGCACGCCGTGAAATATGTGCGCACCCAGCAAGGAAATCTCAACCGAGAGATCAAGAAGATTGAGGAGAGGAATGGGCCCGTTTCTCTGCAGAAGTCACTCCAGATGTTTGTCTCTCATATCGACAACTGGATAGGGTTTGGAAAATTTCAGCCCAGTGGAGAGTGGAGTACCATCACGTTTCCGGATATGAGGAAGAATTTCTTGTCAGAGAACCCCTGGCATTTGGGCCTGGTGTACGCTGAAGGTGTGTCATGCATCTCTCCATGATTTCTAAGAATAGTCGTGCTAACTCTGTCGTAGTCTCCGTGCAACTGTTCGCAATGGCCTCATACCATTCCTCCATTTCCTTGCCTTCAATGTTACACCTCTACAATTTCCTGCTCCATGTTGAGTCGGTAGTACCCGGGGTTGAGAATTTAAAACTGATACCACTCCTTGAGCTTCTTTGCGAGGCATTTGGTAAGCACGTTTTTCAAGGCGCTCGCCCTACGAAGAACTTCTCCGCAAGGTTCGCTGTCTCTGCAAGAAAGGAGATTTCCACTTTCGCCTCAGACGCCCACCGAAGGGTGAGGACTGTTGCCCCCACCCCCAAGCAGCTTGAGAGGCTCACCCTGCCGCCCATCATGAGTACACTACACGCTGTAGTTGCAGACCACTATAAATTACATGGGCAAGCATACTCTTGGATAGAAAAGGCCGTGGAGGCCTCCACAAGCTCTGAAGGTGTGCCACCAAGCAAAGGGAGCCGGGCTACAGGAGCGCTTCATTCTCTCTCGCCTGCCCAGCTTCTCGATAGAATTTGTCAGGCTCTCTGGGTTGACTTCAACGGTTCAACACCCATCGGTCGGGTGGATATGCTTAAAATCCGTGAACTCTCGTACAGGGTTAGGGGCTCTGTATATAATAAGATTCGCGGGCATTTTACTACCCGGGCTGGACAGAAGCATCCACTTGCGCTCAAGGATGGTGCAGAATTCGATTTGACTAACAGCATTTTGGAAATTGAGAGATATGCTCATAATAGAGAAGTGCAGAGAAAGATCATCAATGGGACAAAGGAGGTGTTTGTTGATATTTTTGAGGGTATAAGACTGGAGAAATATTTTGCAAAAATGCCTTACGCGAGGACGAAAGGGTGGAAGGAGAGAGTACTAGGTGGGGGGGGGGAGGACAAGAAGGGAAAAGGTAAAGAGAAAGGGGAAGTGAGTGAGGATAGGGGGAAAGTAAAGGAGGCAGAGAAAGAGGAAGAGAGTATTGTTGATATAGAGGAGCATAACAAAACAAGGATGAGTGAAGAAAACCCTGTTCAAACTTCATAGGATGCATGGAGGGGACAGTTGTACTGGGGGTTGGTTTAGAGTTATCATGTGGTCACTGGCCTTTTGTTTTGTTATCGCGTAGCATATTATATCCTATATCATATAGCATTCCTAGCAATTTTTGGTTTCTCCGAACGCCTTCCCTTACGTACAAGTACAAATATAAACACTTATCATAATTCGCTCTCGATATAAAAAACAGGTATGTCGGCTTGTTTGTCTTGTGCCGCTTTAGTTTCACAAGAACACGCTTAAGGCAGCTGGTGGAACCCTATTGACACCCCTAGAGATCTCATGTGCTGCCAAAATCGCGTGGTGTTGCTGCCATGCCCTTGACTGAAGATTATCCCTAATTGCCCTCTCCGGCAACAATTTTGCCTTCTCTAGCACGGACTTTCCATCCCGCGTATCGTGGAGTAGTAATGCAATTATGACGATGAGATTTACATCTAGCTTCTCGAATTTGGTAGGCTCAAAGTACGCAGAGACAACTTCGGGCCGGCGCTTGAACCACTCGATTATTCCGGCTTGGATGGCAAGGTCTCGGTTGAATTGCATGAGACGAGAAAGGATTCGGAAGATTTCCCGCTCAGTGCGTTGGGTGGGAGGCTCGTTGATTGAAGCGGTGAGGGCAGAGATTAGTGCTTTGAAGGTTTTGGGGTTGCAGAGGCGGGCGAAGGGCTCGATAGGAGCTGGAGGCACGTTTAGTCAGTTGAGTTTCAGGGTAACTATAGCCCCGTGGATAGAATTATGGGTGCGGTTTACCACTTGTGGAGAGGTATATCAAGACTTTGAGGGACTTGAGCCTCACTTCGGGATCGGAGTTGTAGAGTTGTTTGAGGATGTAGTCGTACTTATCCCCCGTGGTCGCCCGTTCTCCGAGGATTTTGAGAGCTCTGGAAAGGAGTTAGCAAGATGCCCCGCTCCGTCCTGTCCCGCTCTGCCTGGCCCCTGGGGGGGGTGGGGGGGGCAGGAACATACGCATTCCTCAAATCTAAATTGACACTCCGAGCCAACACTGCTAAGGTTTCCAATTTCAGGGCTGAACAGGTGAAGACGCAAGATATTAGCAATCGCCTCGGGCATATTTAGATTGTGTCAAATGCACGAACAATCTTCAGTCTCCTGGTTGATATTATCCCGTTTCGCCTCAGTCCTGACCTCGCATCTTTTTTTGAATGTAGAAAGCTGCGACCGAGCTGTAATGACGGCGAGTATGGACAAGGCCCCTCCATAAAGTCAGCACTAAATTCCCATCTAGAGCGGGGAAACCCTACCGAGAGCAATCCAAGTGAACTTTTCCTCGCTCCAGAATTGTGGCATGATAACCTCCGACGAATGCTAGGAGGGAGCTGGTGGCGTTAAGGTGAGGATCTTGGCCCCATCGCAGGGATTATGGACTAGTGGGTTGAGTTGCAGCAAAAGAAAAGTTACCCTGAGTGTTAAATTTAAAATTTAAGCGATTATGCCAACATTTTGCCATATTCTTTCGTATATATACCACATTTCATCACTCAACATTCTTTCTAGCTGCTAGTATGTTCAGGGTAATATATTGCCCGCTGGATGGCACTGCACTGCTGGGGACACTCCATGCTTCAGCCCTCTACATAATTTTATTACCACCCATGCCACTCATAAGAAGAAAACCATGAAGATCCAAGCCACAATGTTGTAACGGAACACAAAAGAAAGAACCACAATCATATCATACAATCCACATCCATGCTCGTATTCTAATTCACCGCTTGCTATCATCTTGACGAATCATATGTCGAAGCCCGATTCAGTAAAATATCCCACATATACAAATTCCATTTCCTACGCCCCCCTCAAGCTAGGATTACTCTTCGTCCCCCTCCTCTGCTTCTTCATCCTCATCCATGCCCTCCATGGCATCAACTTCAAATTTCTGTTCCTGATCCACTCCAACGTACGAATCACACATGAGAGACAAACTTAGTGTGTGTTTGCCAGGAGTTGGGACTACATATTCCAATTTCACTGTGAGCTTGCGGCCAATTGTCACGCGCTTTATTGCCAGCAGGGACTTGGTCGATTCTTCACCAATAACAAGCCACCCTGTAGGATATGTTAGTACATGTATGGGGCAGATGAAGACATGTATTTTAGGTACTCACAATTTTCTGTCTTCTGGCCCGGATAGTAAGGTGCGTGCACACGAAGGTCGGGCTCCTCATCATCTTCCAAACCACGGTCAAGTGTAACTTGTACATAGGCTGGCGACCCAGCAGTAACAGATTCTGGATCCAGCACCTCGTGTTCCATGTCCACGCTTGGGTACTTGTTGTTGGTGAAGTTGGCAACCTGGGCAAGCTGTTGCTGGTTGAGGCCAAGTTTTTGAAGCAATCTTTCCCGATCAGGGTTCTCTGGATCCATCTGGTCCATGAACTCGAACACGTCTTTAATACCTGCCGCATCGGCCGTCTTAACCACCGCAGAGGTGAAGTGTGGAATTTGCAACAGGGGAGAGTCTCGATCCCACAACGCCTGTACACACATCTGTGACATCTCCATAGCAGACATTGCGTTCAAGTGACCGTCGGAGCTGAGAATATCTACACATGCGGAGAGGAGGTTGGTGATCTTAGACAACACGAGGGTTTGATCCGTAGCAAGGTCTGCAACAAGCTTCATACGTGAGAAGTGAGCCTGCAGCAAAGTAAATGCCTTGAAATGTGGGGACTCGTAGTTTGGTTGTGACATCTTAACAGGAACGTTATCGTATATCGTCCGCAAAACTCTGTCTTCATGTCTGCGAATTGGGATGGACTCGAACTCTGTGGCTGAAGTGACGATTTCAAGAATACCTTTGAGCTTAGTCTTCCCAGTCAAGGAGAGGAGGAATGTCTGCATAGTGATAAAGGAGATATTGTAGTATGCTGCAATCATCGCAGCATTGAGGGGAGTGATGGAATCATCCTCTTCATCCACGTCAATGACCTTCGCCTCAGCAAGCTCCTTGAGCGTGTTCTCGACCATCTCCGAGAGATAAGCACTCAGCCCATCATGAGAACGATCGGGCAGATTATAGAAAGACGGATTTTGCAGAAGGCGACGGTAGAAATAAGTGTATGTCATCCAATCTACAGCATCTTGGGTTGAGGCAATTGTCTTTGTGCTGATCTCCGTCACAAAGGCGTCATGAAGGTAAAGATGGAGATGTGACTCAATAGGGAGGGCTTCATTGAGGAACTTTCGGTAGTACTCCTTGCGGGTTGCTGGGCACAACAGGATTGCTCTGCTAATCTTGTCTTCCCCAGGCCTGCACGCCCTGCCAAACATCTGGAGAATTTCTGCAAGAGGATAATCGATGTAGCGATGCTCACGGCCCTCGAAAAACTGGGCTCCCATGACGATCACAACAGCCGCAGTGCAGTCGAGCTCCCAGGCAACATCTCTTGAAGCCAGCATTACTTTAAACGCACCAGCCTTGAAGAGATGTTCCACTATCCGCTTGTCCGTCTTGCTAAGGGCTTCGTGGTAGTATCCAACACCATGAGATATCGATTCTGCAAGTGTCTTCTCTTGAATCTTGCTCAAATGTGGTGCGATCTCATCAATACTAGCATTGAGTAACACATCTTCTTTATCATCCGCTAGACAGTATGAATGGAGGTCCAGAGCTGTCGCCCTCACCTGTCTCCGGCTAGGAACAAAGACAATGACAGGTTTGTTTGGCGGAGCTTCAGAGATAGCAAGGTATACTGGTTTTGCCATAGCAAGCATCATTGAGGGGAAATGGGGAATCGATGATGACTGAATATGAATCTCTAAAGGCACCGGCCTGTCCCTAGGAGAAAAATTGTAGATACTGTGTTTATCGGCGCCAATCCATTCCCCAAGATTCTTCCCGTTTGATAGGCATACACTCAATGCAATGATTCTCAAGGGCCTTTCGGTTTGGGCGGCAATGTATATCATACGGGAGACGATGATTTCGTAGATGTATCCGGTTTGGCCACCCAGCATGTGCAATTCATCTGCAATGAAGAGCTGTACAGTCTGAATGTTCTTTCTTCGCAGCCAGGCTCGCGACAAGACATCCCACTGACTAGGCGTAGCAAGAATGAGGTCTCCTTTCTCAAGCAACTTGAGGTCTGCTGTTGTGTCGCCAGTGAGCTTGACGACCTCTTTTCCACCACCGATATGAGACAATCGTCCCTTCCAGTCTTCGTACCGTCGGTCAACAAGTTCCTGGAACGGGGCAATGTACACTGCTCTACCGGCATCCAGCCCTCCCTTTGACCAATGTCTCAACAATGCAAACTCTGCACATACAGTCTTGCCTGAGCCTGTAGGTGCTCCAATGAAGACATTATCGTCAGTTGTGAACAGTGAGTTGAAAACTTGTGTCTGAATCTTATTGAATTTTTCCCAATCTGGATACAGATCCACAAATTCCTGCTTCTTCAATGCCATGACAGGTAGTGGTTGGAGGTCAAGTAGTGGTGTATGTGGTGGGAATTTATCTGGCAATACCAATTTTCTGAAGGAGACCGCCAGCTTGGTTTCCGCGTGCATCCATCGATCGGAGATGAGAGTGATAAAATAATTTGGGGGCATCGGATCCTGAACTGGCACTGTGAATTCAACCAAGTGCTCATTTCCACCCTCAGTGTCATTCAGAGCATACTGCCTCCTGAGCACAAACTGGTCATGGAAGAGAATCTCCTCTCCATCGCAGTCTTCCACCACAATCCAGAAGCTCTCCGCTGCTCCATGGATTGTATCATCCCACTCAAAGTTTGGGGTGATTGTCAATTCTACTCTCAACATCGTCCTGGTAATAGGCTGCACTTGGGCCTGAACTTCCAGCCTGGGAAACCTCTGTAACAGCGCATGGACAAGCTTCCCTTGCCTCGGCATCCCAAGGGCCTCTCCAATCGTTGGCGGATCCATATCAAAGAAGCGTTGCCAATCCACATCCATTCTCTCCATCTTGATGATAACCTCTCTTGGGCAGTTGGGGAATTGACGCAGGGGCGACATTGTTGGCCACATCCTCTTTTCCACCATTTTGCAGATATTCAAGGTTTCCTTAGCTACACTAGCCCACCCACGCTTGAGGCATATCTCAAATATCGCGCGTAGAATTCTCCCTGCCGATTGCGTGACGTAAACCATGTCTGCCATTAATGCAAGTCCCTCTAACTTAAGTCTCGAAATGTATGCCTGCAAAAGGACATTGATCTTGGATTGTGGTTCTTCCACCCCTTCTTTCACAGGTATTGGTACTCGACCAAGAAGCTTTGCCAACTCTAACTTCTCCTCATGCCGGACCGGAATATACTTGAACTCCTCGCTCAATGCGAACACCCTGAAAAGCTCAATTGGTGATAGTCCAGGCTGGAGGTGATGGCTGTATGTTAGCATGGAATCATGGCTGATATAGTAGTGACTCGCAATCCTCCCCAGTTCGGTGCCCTGAAGCCTTCCAGTTTTTTTGTCATATTTCACAAGCTTGCATTTCTCTAGGATGGTTGCTGCTGAGTGGATTAAGTCGACTCGCTTCTGCTCCAGGGCCTCATCATCCGAGTAGTCTGCTCCAATGCTGTATATCCCGGGACTCCGCAACATCCTAACGTAGAGATATGTATACCCCAGCCACTCCACCGCTTCATCCCGAGTCCGCACAGTTCCCAGGACAATCTCTGCATTGAGGTTATCTGCTAGCTTACGCATGAATTGGGACTCAATTGGAAGCTGTTGATTTAGCAAACTGAGATAGTATTGCATCTCACTTTGTGTAGTTATAATTATACCCTCTCCGTAAATATCGAATTGCGGCCGACCAGCACGACCAAGCATTTGGAGGACATCCTGAGGACTTAGTTCTACCCAGGCACCCTTCTCTGGGGAATAAATTTGAGTACCCTTAATGATAACAGTATGGGCAGGCAAATTGACACCCCAAGCAAGAGTAGCTGTACAGACAAGTACTTGGACTGCCTTCTCGGCAAAAAGATCTTCCACAGTCGTACGGTCAGCTCGGTTCATACCTGCATGATGTATGGCGAATCCATATGGAAGTAGGTCCTTAAGATTAGCGTCAGAAACATTGTCAGCCTCAGTGCGCAGGATTTCTCGAGTAGCAGCATCTGACTTCAGGATCTTTCCAATAGTCTCAAGCTCAACGGCCTTGTCACGAATGTACTTCGCTGTTTTTGCAGTGTCTTTACGGGAATGTACGAAGATTAGCATCTGATTATCACCAGCTTGTTCAATGACCTTTGTATATGCTACATCGTTCATTGCTTGTAGTTGTTTGATTGGTTTCTTATCCGTAACTCCGATGAATTCCTGTTTGAGCGGACATGGCCTGAAGGTTGCATCAAACCAGAACAGCCCCTTGAGGGTGTCAACCCTAAGGAAGCTTGCAACATCCCTATAGTTAGGCAGAGTAGCACTTAGGCCAACTAGCCTCACAGGCTCTAGTGTCTGTTCCATCTTCCTGATGGTCCTGCTGACGATACTCTCTAGAACAGGTCCACGTTCATCGTGAAGTAAATGGATTTCGTCGATAATGATGAGCCTGACAAGATTGGTGTAACTGAGATCTGTAGCCTTGCGTGTAATAACATCCCACTTCTCCGGGGTTGTGATTATAATCTGGGTCTCCATAATCTGCTGTTTGGTGAGTTGACGGTCACCAGTAAGTTCAGAGACCTTGATCCCGTACGGTTCCAGGCGTTTGCCAAAATTTCCAACTTGCTCCTGGACAAGCGCCTTCAGGGGGGCAATGTACACGATCTTAAAGTCGTCCAACTTGATCCATCCCGTCAACTCATCCCGATGCTTCCCAATTTCCCTCAAGATGGCCAGCATAGCAACGTTAGTTTTCCCAGAACCAGTCGGGGCACAAATGAGTAAATTCCCGTCTTCTTCAAAAGCCGCTGGATAACACTTGGTCTGGATCCTGTTCAGCTCCTTGGAACCTGAAACGGTGAATGGTGTCCTCGCCCATTCAGGTATGGACGTTATCGGGATAAGCTTTGGCTCGTTGGGGTCGTGCTTTCGCTTGGGTGCAGGGACGTGGATCTCCTCGTAACCCTTGAATGTTCGCTTCGTCGACCCTTGGGGGAGCTTGACGTTGGCATTGGTCATCAAATGGTTACCTTGTTCGAAAATGAGACTTTCAATATCAATGGTTCGGCGGGGTTGGAGGCCAGTATGTATTAAGTTTCCATGACCACGGCCTTCCTTCCGGTCGGTAGGAACATCGATATCCATAGCATCCTGATCAGTTGCTGTTTTCTTTGAATCGCCAACTTCTCTGCCCCGCAGTTCCTCCAAAACCCGACCAGCACCAGCCTGAATCATTTGCTTCTCGACAGCCGCCTTTTCTTCACCCTCCGCAGCTCTGGCAAGGCGAGTACACCAAACAACCTTAGAAGTATTCTTCATAAGTACCTTGACCAAATCGAAGTTATAGTCCAATAACTCTATGAGTTCGTTTTCCTTCTGCCGTGGCGGCTTGTCATCCTCATCTGCGGCGAGAATATCAAATGCTTCCGTGGTTTTCTCGGAGGTGATATGTGCATCTTGGAAAATCTCGGAGATTTGTCTTTGTAACCAGAAGGCATCGATGGTGTGTGCAGGAATAATATCCTTATCCTCATCCGTTTTTTTTTTAGAAGCAAAATCTATGACCATCTCATCTTCATCATCCTTCTCATCCTGCCCTTCATCCGCTTCAAGCTTATCCTCACCACCAGCCATATCCGCATCCTCACCTTCCTCATCACTCGTATCACCCTCTTTGACTTCGTATTCCCCAACATCGTCTTCATCTTCGTCGTCTTCATCAAAAACAACTGCTACCCCAGCCCTGTCATCGAGCTCTTCTTCACCACCCTCCTTGTCAGCCTTGTCCCCCATCTCTTCATCGTCATCGACGTCGTAATCTGTGATTTTCTTGCTCAAATTCACAAGCTCGTTATATTTTTTGCTGTCAATGCTCTCGGTCAAAAGCTCTTCAATCTCCTTCTTCTTGTCAAAGTCCTTTTTCCCACTCTCTGTGTCCTTCAGAATCTCTAGCACGGCGTCTGCAGCCGATCGAACCATGCTGTGGGACACATCACCGAGCAGCTCATGGATCAGGGTGAGAATTAGAGAATAGGTCGCCTGCGTAGCAGCAGTACGAGGGTGGTATATGAGGTTTGTAATATCATTAGTTGATGTGAGAATTGTCGAAACGCCTCCGTGGGATTGTGCACTTTGAAAGCCCTAGTCAGCTCCATGAATACAATTAGAATATCACAGGGTGCACTTACTCCCTCCTCCGCTTCCTAGCTCCTGCAGTCATGTCTTCATCCTCCAGCTCCTGTGCTGTCTTCTTCTTCCCCTTCTCAGCCTTACCTATCTTCTTCAAGAGCTTGTCCTTTGGGGCTACATCCCTTGCTACCCTACTGCCCATCTCCCGGAAATTGACCTTCCCAGCCAGAGACTCTGGATCACCTGTCGCGTCATCCGTCCTCCGCACACGGTCCATCAAAGATTTATCTGCGCGGAGGACCAAGTTAGACATGGCTGCATACTTGTACTGATTTGGGTCGGCCATCGCGAGGGTTGTGCCTCGAGGAGGACTTGAATGGGCCCGGTATTGGGTGACTGAGAAACGAAGTAACGATGTGATTGAGGGTCCGCTGATTTCTGCTGGGTTGGGGACTGGGTAAGGGTGACTACTGTTTTGTAGTATATACGCCCTGTTGAGTATTCGCAATTCCTACGACAGACGCGACATATGGTACAGGAATCGTGGGGCCAAGAGTGTGGCTTGGCATGAAGCACAGGCACAGCCCTATGCAGGCACTCGAAATAGCATCGGCATCAGCACCACGAGCACCGCGACAGTTTTAAATATTGAAGCGACCTCCGATATATTTTCACAACATCAAACTTTGGTCTACCAGTAAGCAAGTAACCTCTACATCTTACGCTTGCGCCAATTGGCATATTCCTCCCGAGGAACTGGTAGTGGATCACAATGGCTCAATACTTCCTGGATCTCGTCTATTCTCTGACAAATTGCATATGTTGTTTCCCTGGCAGCCCTCGCCTGACTATCAACAATCGGTCGTTCAAGATCCTACGGTTGCTTGGTGAAGGTGGCTTCTCATATGTATATCTGGTGCAGGATGACAAAGGGCAGCACTATGCTCTCAAGAAGATACGATGTATGCCAGTCTCCATGGCACTAGCCCCATGCCCGAAAATAGCTGATTTTGCCTTATACAGGTCCCTTTGGTGCAGAATCCGTTGCCCGTGCCATGTCTGAAGTCGAAGCCTACAAGCTTTTTCAGGCACATCCTAACGTCATCAATATGGTTGATTTCGTCGTCTCTACAGATACATCTCGGTCAGCTGTGTCTGGATTTTCCACCGATAATGACACCCAGAAGACAGTCTACATCTTGCTTCCATACTTCCGCCGAGGAAACCTTCAGGACGCAATTAATGCAAATCTTGTGAATCATACCACATTCCCTGAGAAACAGCTCCTACGATTATTCCTAGGTGTCTGTAAAGGTGTACAAGCGCTTCATGAGCACAAACTTAAATCCCCGGGTACTATTCGGCGTGGGCTTGGAGCGGAGCAGGCTCTTGAAGAGGATGCAGAAGGCCACCCCCTCATGAATAATACTACAATCGCAGCGTCCACAGAAGGAGTGAGTGAGGGTGAGCTCAGGCCATATGCACACAGGGATATCAAACCAGGGAACGTCATGATTGCAGACGATGGTACCACACCCATCCTCATGGACTTCGGATCCCTAACTTCCTCCCCAACCCCCATCACATCCCGCGCACAAGCTCTCGCAGTTCAGGATCACGCAGCAGAAACTTCAACAATGCCATACCGTGCGCCCGAGCTATTCGACGTACAAACCAACTCCACAATCGACACCAAGGTGGATATCTGGTCATTGGGGGCAACTTTATTCACCGCATTATATGGACATTCTCCATTTGAGCTCGCAACTGAGGAGAGTGGAGGCAGTCTTGCATTGGCAATATGTTCTGGCGCATATTCATTCCCGGAGCCTGGAAGGCTAGGTGGGAGGAAGGCTGGACAAGAGGATGTTAGCGAGGATATCAAGGAAATTGTGAGGATGTGCTTAAAGATTGAGCCGAGCGACAGGCCTGATATAAGAGGATTGATCAAAGACGTGGAGAGAGTTCTAGCGAAATTGGGTGGAGGAGCGCCTAGTGAAGCCTTTGCAATTGACGATGAGGCGGATGAGTAAAAGTAAGACAAAGGAGGAAGCTGTTACCGGGACTGGCTTCCGAACCGATGAAACTGTTGCTGTATCAAAAAAAAGTGGAGGGGGAGTCCCTCACTAATACTGGGAATTGGGTCGATGGCCTGGGGGCAAACTGCATGCTAATAGTCTACATCTTGGGTCAAGATTTTTTTGGGTCTGCGCTGCTTGTGTTTGTGCTGAGTTTGTCCTTCACCTTATATCCTGTACTTATAAACGACCAATTACTGGCATATCACGGGGTTTGTAGCACGCCAAGCTCAAGATGTACCCGTTCCCCTTTTATATGACGAGGCTTGACTACCAAGGTCAGCAACACTAATGATGATGAGTCAATTGCGAGTGCTATATATATATGGTGAAGGATCTTCACTCCCATCCAAATAGCTAATCCTTTGCCTCAATTTCAGCAGCATGTCAACTAGCTCAACTACAATTCCAATTGCTCCGGCAAAAGACATTTGGGACTCTGAGACATACTCGAAAAAGGTTGCTCCGTATGTTCCAGCTTTGTCAACAAGGATTGTAGGCATGCTTGATCCTAAGGAAGAGGGTGAGTAATTATAACGTCTATCAGGTATAGAGTGTAAAGTTACTCTAAACCCCACTTTGAATTTGCTCCCACCTCATGTGGGTGCCGAATACCACCTCTGTAATCTCCTAATAACATTACCGCTTGAGTCATATCTCTATTAACATTTCCTTGCTTGCAATATAGATCACATCCTCGACCTTGGTTGTGGAGATGGTGTCCTCACCTCACAAATCTCAACCATCGTATCCTCAGTTGTAGGTATCGATGCATCAGCCAACATGATCTCGGCCGCCAATGCAAACTACTCTACTCCTAACAGCACCTACCTCGCCATGGATGCTGTTTCCATTATATGCCCCAAGATACAGTCCACTCTTACCACTCATCTCCCACCCTCTAAAACTCCACGATTTACGAAAATCTTCTCAAATGCCGCTCTCCATTGGATCCTACGCCCGCTCATGCCTTATTCCGCTACCCGGGATATTACCCCCCTTGTCAATTTCTTCCGAGCATGTTATGATCTCCTCGCACCAGGCGGGACATTTGTCTCCGAGTCGGGCGCGCAGGGGAACGTTGCTGAGATACACACTGCCCTGATATCAGCTCTGATACATCGTGGGGTGCCTCCGACTGAAGCCTGGGCCGCATCCCCATGGCTATTTCCCTCAACGGGCCTCATGTCTACGGTCCTCACACGTGCAGGATTTGTGGTAGACCACATCGAGGCGGAGTATCGTCCTACGGAGGCCATGGAGGCCGATATCAAGAGCTGGGTAAGATTATTTGGGGCACCATTTTTGAACAAAATTGAGGAGTTTGTCAATGCTATGGATGGAGGAAATGGTGAGAAAGGGAAACAAGCTCGAGAGGATGTGGTCAGAGAAGTTGCGGAGGCTGTGGAGGGGATTGGGAGGAGACCTGAGGATGGCGGATTTGTCATTGGGTATGTGAGACTAAGGTTCCAGGCGAGGAAGCCAGAGGAAGCATGAAAAATGCCCGGATATGCCCCTTGGATTTTGGCCTGTTTCTTCATCAATTGGTTATTTCAATACCCTGTCATGGTGGAATCAGAAGGAACTATTTATACACTACCGTATCCGTGTAGTCCATATTTGGTCAATTAGTCATTGCTCAAAATGTCCGACACTTGATATTGCACAATGTGCACATCGCCTTAGCTGGCGCATACTGAAATAATTATGTGACACAGCACACATCAACCTCCGCCATGTGACCTTTTTTTTTTTAAAGTCTATACGCCTGTGGTGACGTTAGAGTCAGCTTTGTATGCCAAGGGAGCTTGCTGACTAATTGATGGCGAGGCAAGCAATGAAAAAAAGAAATGTGGCTGAAATAGATAAGTTAAGTAGGTACTTAGTACTAGTACGGAGTACTGTAAATGGTATTCCACGTTTTTCTCGTTAAGCTTATTGTACCAAAGCTCATTACCGGGCTCATCGCCAAACGAGAGCCTTCGCCAAACGAGAGCCTTTTCCGGTTACATAGTGGGTCGGTTAGGATACTCTGTAGCATTTGTTTCTGACGGTAATTACTCTACACTGGCCATGAAGGTCTTCCCTCAACTGAAGTTTATTGGGGGCCCATGTCCAAGGGTACGCTGCATAACTGGAGTCAAGATATCAGCACTTCAGATGATATCGTACTAGCTACATCGCTCCAGTTATCGTAGCCCGAAATTCAGGGACGAGAGGAAGTGTTTTGGGCATACGTGCACGACACAGATGACGTGTGCTGCGCTGATAGGTCCACGGTGGCGGTACCGCATGTTTGCGGTTTAGCACACGCGCCGCTTTTTTTTATATGGCCACTTGACTCGTACAGAGAACTGTCTGCGCGCTATATGAGCAACTGATATGAAATATAGGTGGTGTGTCCTGTCCCTCGAGACTAGTCCTGTCCTGCGCGTTTAGAATCTAAGTAGGAGAATTGCATCCTCATCCTCTCTCTAGCTTTCTTGCCTTGCCAGTTCTACTAAGTACCTGCAGCAATTCTGCTTCAACTTCATCATCCCCCCACAGGTTCATTTCACCGGCATCGTAGTCCGTATCCTTCGTTTTGTCTGTATATCAGTTTTCATATTCCAGTCAACGATATGCTTCTACGATCACCGTCGAAAGGAAAGGGTATTTGGAATATCTGGAGCCTTCTAGGAAGGAGCCAGCCAAAAGAGACCCAACATGATGAGATGCCAGCAGACGCGGCTACCATGGTCATGATGCACAATTCACCATACATGAACCATCCATACAACCAAGCTGAGGTCTCTACCTCCATTCTCAGAGCAGTCCCTGCCGTCCCCAAACCCCACCGAAAGTCAGCCAAGAGGATGAGCGGAGGGTGGGACAAAGCCACGGCAGGAGCACCTGCCTTGGAAGCCATGTGTGACAGCCTTTTCGAGCCTAGTAAACGGTTGTCCTTGCGCTTGGACTTTGAGCCGGAGATAAAGACTGCTCCGATATACCCGATGGAGACACTTCCGGCCTCACCCCGAGCTTCACAGCCGCATACCCTCTCGAGTACGGCGCACCCACCACCCCCACAATCACCAAAGAGTCGGCATTCGAAGGCATCCTCGGGGAAGAGGATTCTGAGGAATATACCAATGGTCAACGGGGGCTTCTGGAACGCGTGTGTGAGAAGCGTTCCAAGGATCAAATTTGTGAAGAAGTTTGAGGAGACGGTGGATCCAGAAATAGAGACCGTGAGATAATCACTATCAGAGCTCCTTCTGAAGCCTTTTGGGGGTTCATTCTCAGAAATTAATGATAATGAGGGCGTTTTGGGACGTTTGTTATAGTGCTTGGGTGGCTCGGAATTTGGCAGGGTTGATTGCAAGGGAAGGGATGAATTTATGATAATGAAGGACTCAGGGTAACGGATTGGATAACCAGGCTCTGCTTTGGCATGATATTGGTTTGAAAACGATGTGCTCACGGGTTGAACACTCGCTTGATATTGGATTTCTTTTGTCGGGACGATTTTCCTTTGTCTTTGACGAGATATCCTTCGATCATGCCACTGGCCTGTGGTGTATTTAATGAATCTTTTATAATTCATGGTGAATATCTGGAAATATTATTGTGAGTACCAACTGGCCCACTAGTAATATCGTGGTATCATATGTAATGACTTGCCTCGGGATGTATACAAGTACTGACTGTATTCTGTATTGGAATATAGGCAGGGTATGCTGCATTTCTGCCTGGACACACCGTATAAGTCTGCAGGTTTTTTTTAAAGATTCGTTGTAATTGTAGCCTCGAAGTTGACCAAGTAATTCCCAGGGAATACCAGACCTACACGTCGTGGCAATACCATTAAGTTCTGTGTGTCTTCTTATATAATTTTACTTTTATACTCTTTTGTGAGCTCAGGGTAAGTGTAAGCTGGCTTATTGAAAAAAGTATTGTAACCTCGAGATTAGTGAAACAGGTCTGTGTGCTGCTCATCAGCGCAATAGAGGGGGGGGCCAGCCATAGACGTGTATGGAAGCGAGTACCAATCTCCGCTTGGACTTCGACAACAGTGGTCCCAAAGTATTGGTGAGCGAGAAACAATTAACCCGTCGGCAGTTAACTACGAGGCTCCTCTTCGGAGTGTGTATGACTTTACGTCATCTGGATAAGGAGGAAGCCTAAGCTCCTTACCACCTCTTATCTACCTGCTGCATACCGGTACCCTTGGAGCCATCCTCAATTCAACAATTAAGAAAAGAATACATCCACTTATGGATTGTGGTCAAAATTACAGCACTAGTTAGAGACTGATCTGGTTTTACATGTGGTTCATAGACTCGTTCTCAAGAGTATGTAACTCCGTGATCTAGAAGGTGGCCATTCTTGGTCGCTGGTGCATAAGGAGAATTAGGATTAGAATTCAATCTAACTCTAACTCCAGACTACCCTATTCAGAAGTACAGAACCCTTGTCATTACCGAATTCGGACTAGTTTCTACATAAGCGACTTCTGTTTTTTGACACCTAAAGCTTCCTGAAAAACCATATACACCTTGCTGTACTTAAGTAGTTGTCAAACAAATCGGCCTGGACACGAGATCAGTAATTGTCTGGCTTACTATAGCTTTAAATTTCGATCCTTAGGCCTAGATATATAGACTCACATCTTGAAAGTCAGGTGTCATGGAGGGCCCCAAGGAAAGGCTGGCTTTTCAATTGACAAAGATATAATTACAATTATGAACACTCGTCATTTTATAAGAAAGCAAGTGGCTTTCTCGTGGGTGGGGTAGGTTCACAACCACAACATCGCAAAGACTCCCACAAACTTCGCAATGAACAGAGTTACATGCGGAAATGATTGGGAAAATGTGAGGGCAGGTACAGATACTACAGTAGATGAAGTTGAAAGAGGGGGGGGTGTTCTGAGAATCAGGTCCTAAATATGGTGTACCATGCCCTCCACCCCTCTCCCCAAGCATGATGATGTAGTAAAAATTGCTTTCAAGAACTCGGGAAGTGGCAACGCTTTATACGTTTCAGGTTCTTGACATTTCGCAATTTCTAGTTCAAAAGAATGACGTAGTGGGGAGAGTGGCACTCCTATGTTGTTCACTCTGGGTCTAATATCGAAACGCTGTCGACGTATATAGGCTTCTGCTGGTGAACGAGGGACCATTGTCCTTATATATACAAACTGGCTGGTACGTGCGTAATTGTCCTGCCAAAGCATCAAAGTGAAGTGTGACACTACGTCAAAGTGAAGCCTTCAGAAAAGATTTCCGCAGTCTAGGGCCAAAAGTTTAATCAAAGGATACATGACAATGTTTGTTCTGTGCAATTAGCACTGCGGATTTGCGTGAATTGGGGACCTCAACTCCCCATTTTCCCACTGTTTGCTAGGCTTTCAGCTTTGCTTGGAGGTCTTTTGGGCTTCGATAATACAGCCGCCTTATTCTGAGGGCCCCAGCCGAGCAAGTTACCTGTTATATATACTGTCCCGGGTACCGACCCAATGGGTGATTTTGATGCATTGGTTATCCTCATGAGTCGGGTCATATTTCCCACAAGATACACAAGTTTCGAGCCCCAAACACGTGAGGCGAGGGTGCGATGTGTACATTGAATATGAAAACAATCTGGGAGGAACTTCGAAGGCCGGATATGTGGGCAGGCCCATGTGTACTGCAGTGATTAAAAACGTTCCTACATTTAGCAAGACCAAGGGAACGGAAGTGTGAAGTATGGAGTAGTGTGGCTTCTAGATATTGTAATATGAGGGTGGAGATCTTGCCCCATGGCAAGGAATTCTCAGAGTATGGGTCTGATTTTGGGCTTATTCTCAAAGCCTTAGGAAACTGAGATCCAGAATAATTATACGTGGTGGCCACTGGATTTTATTTCTTATTTAGAGTACTTAGGAAACTAAATAAAATGTTTATGATAGGTCTTTAAAAGCAATAGAATATTTGCATCTACGTACCCTATAGGTACTCTAAGCCATACACAACCCACTGGCCGCTGACGATCCACTGGCGAACAATGGTCCATGTCGGTTTTCAAGACATAGGCCGAGCTCACGCAGGAAATTCGATATACAAGGTCAAAAACAAGTGGCTTTAACGTGAGCTTGGTTTATGTCTTCATGGACCGTTGTTCGCCAGTACCGGTAGATGCGGTACCATTCGGTCGCCTAGAATTCAGCAAATGCAAGGCTCAGTTACACTAGATTCACCAATCTTGCAAGGCACGTTATACCTGTTGCTCCGTAGTTGAGGCCTCCGATTAAATTATAAAGAGTGACTCTCAGCGTACTTGGAGCTCCAAGCATAGCAGGATACGGCTATGGTACTTAGTACTTTTAGCCTCGCTGAGTGCTGCCAAGAGAATTTGTCTGTACCAAGTCTTGAGATGTGGGGTTTTGATAGCAACACTAACAGCGAAGAGACAGACGAATGGCCAATCAAGGGACACTGGCTTATGTAGCCACATGACTCACGTGCTTTTCAACACCAAGCAGTATAAGAGTCTTGGCACGAGATCAACAATTTACAGTTACACACAAAATTAGTACATATCTCGATGTCGATTCTGTGATTGCCTGTTCCACCCTTCCATCATGGCAGCTCTCACTCCTGCGCCCCCGCCGGTGAAATTCACCACGCATAATCACCTCCGGCAGCGATTGGTACTGGCAACCCTGTGTGGCCGACCAATACATATTTCACAAATTCGTTCAAACTCCATGAGGCCTGGTCTCACAGACTATGAATACTCCTTCCTGCGTCTACTGGACTACATTACCAATGGATCGATAATTGAGATCTCGACGACTGGTACAGCGATTCTCTATCGACCAGGATTGATTACGGGAAATAATGGCAAACCAGTAAAACATACTGTGCCAGAGGGTTGCACCCGAGGAGTTACGTACTTCCTGGAGCCATTGTGTGCGTTGGCGCCATTTAGTAAGGCGCCACTTAACGTGTTGCTCGATGGTGGTGTGATTACTGCTGCGACGGAGGAGGATTATTCGGTAGATACGTTGCGGACGGCAGTCTTGCCTTTGCTGGCAAATTTTGATATTGGAAGGAATATTGAGGTTCGGATAAACAAGAGGTCGAGTGCAGGGAAGGGATCGGATGGAAGGTTTTCTCCAGGTGCGGGAGAGGTGCATCTTACGTTTGGGCATCAAGTCAGGTTACCGAAGACGCTACATTTGGTGAATCCTGGGCGAGTAAAACGAATAAGAGGTGTTGCATATGTTACTGGTGTTAGTGCAGGGAATAATCAGAGGATGATTGAAAGTGCAAGAAGTAGGTGGTTCATCCTACTCCTAGATTTTCAAAAGCTGACGTGAATGAAATACCAGGCCTACTTAACCAATATATAAATGATATCCTCATACACGCTGACTCGTCTTCAGCACAATACGTTGCTAGTTCATATGGATACAACAATCGCTCCTCAGTAGATAGTTCAACGCAGAAGAAGAAAGTGGGGATAGGGTATGGGATGTCATTGATGGCTGAAACTTCAACTTCTTGCGTATATACCGCTGATACCTTTGCCTCCCCGGGGGAGGCACCGGAAGTTGTTGGTCTACGTGTAGCGCAAATACTTCTCCAAGAGATTTCCTTGGGTGGCTGCATTTGCCGTATAGGTTTACCGCTTGTGATGACAATGATGGCCATGGGAGTGGAAGGTGATGTTGGGAGGGTGATGTTGGGAAAGGGGGTGATTGGACCAGAGCTTATTCAAGGTTGGAGGGACGTGAAAACAATAATGGGAGGAGGGGAAGTCGTTCTAAGAGAGTGGGAGGGCATAGGTGGGGTTGGTAGCGGGACGGGCAGGGCTAGGGGCGAAGGCCTAGTGGTAGGAGTGGTGGGGCGAGGTGTGGGGAATGTTGGAAGAAAGGTGGCATAATCGTAGGTTCGACTGTACGATATCACGATACCGGTATTTCTATTCCTTGGGATTACATAAGTCCTATGGCCTTCAGCATGTGCCAACCTGACTAAAACAACTTCCGCTTTTGGCCACCGGACACGAGATCACAAGCCTACCAGCAGTACATTGCCAGGTCAACCTGATCTTCTTCGAGCCCGATTCTTCTAAAGCTCATATGTCTAGCTACTCTGGATTGAAGGACTCCTGTACTGAGGCACTTAGGTATAAGATTTTCTTTTTAACAAGTATAGTATAAAACCCTAAACGCTATACTGACTCAATAACTAAATATGGCAAATCTGTGGTAGTCTTTCTCACTGTCAGTGGTGGGATGGTGAAGGGCCTATGCTGTTCATGGATCGAATTCAGTTCTCGCAGACTACAAAGCAAGTCAGCCATGGTAACCAAAGGGCGGGCTGGCTGGGGAGCCGGGGGACTTGCGGTTGTATGACCTGTGCGAAATAAGAATGTAGAAAATGCTTCTGTGTGGATCTGTCAAACGCCCCTTTCAAACAAGTTTCTACCACACTGGCGTATGTGTTGCTGATGATATTGCCAGTTTGTAACAGAAGCCTATCAGCATGCCATCCAGGTTGCCATGGAAGTTGTATGACGGCAGGGTCGACGGGTGCCTTTCTTTGGATGAGTTGGCCGGTGCCGACCTCATGAAGCAGTAGGCCTAAAGAAAAAACGTTTGCCGATACTTGCAGGGCACTGTTCTTAAAGATATCAAATGGGGTGCTGAGGTCCCTATTTTCGCATATATCTTGCCCCAAAACTTTCAATGAATAGCACTTTTTCCCTCCATAATCCTCCCCCCCCCAAGTCACATGGTGGCTGCATAGCTTCGTCAACCACCCTGTTTCATGAAGATTCATAACAGTCACGGCAAGCAGGTACGCCAACTCCAAGCGGTCCCGTATAGGAAATTTCTGGAAGGCATCGGTGCCACCCAAGGTCTCTAGCTCCTCAAAAAGGTGCGCCAGAGGGCGTTTTGGCACTTCCATATACTGCATATTGTGGAAGATGAGCTTAGGGGTACCCAATTCCGGCGAAGGACGATAAACAGCCGGGGAGGTACTATCGCCATAGGCGGCTTGGAACAAAGATGCCTGAAATAAATGTGTGATGGCTTGGTATTCGGTCACACTTTTCTTGCCGATGCGCGTTGCAACACTAGAATGGACAGGTTTATCGTCGAGCTCCACCACAGTATGGAGCCTTTGTGAGGCTGCTGGTACTAAAGAGAAGTCGCCACCAGGTCCGAGCCCATCATCATGTGGTTCATTGACAGTAAGACTCAGTGCAAGTTTCACAGTGTCCTCCATCAGCGCTTCAGATGTTGCTCGGGTGAATGTCTCTCTTCCAGTGAAGCCTCGACGAAGTTTCAACTCCATTTCAGCAATACTAGGGATGGTCAACGTTTCCAAGATCATTGACGAGGCCTCCCGTATGTACAGTACGTTGTCTATTTCCCGGACCTCCTGTACCACGGCCTTGATCGCAGTTTTGGTCAAATCTCCAGGATTGAACGAAGGATGCCTTTCCAAGAACATCATTTTAGCATCAGATTGCAGAGCATCCAGTTGCCGTCTAATCGATTCATTTATCGACTCAAATTCCTCCTTACCGGAAAATGCAAAACGGGCCTTCTTACGAAACCTGTGCCTTTTCTTCTCGGAAAACCTCACAAGCTCTGTGCTGTATTGTTTCTGTAGCTTCGTGCATTGTTGTGTGAGTTTATGAAGGGATCGCAAATGTCCAGTTATCGTCGCTTTGCCTCTTGGTCCCCAAAGGTTTGACATATAGTCACATCCATTCGGGGTATCAAGATTACCACCTGGGCTTATGCCCCAGAATTTCATCCACAAATCGAGAATCGCCTTGTGTCGATCGAACCACACCTCGGCCCTGTCCACATCATCAGAGGCCTCCCGGTAATTTTTAGCTAGTGTTGCAATGATACTGGTTGTTTTAATGGCCAATTCGAGGAATGTTACAGCGGAGGCGGCCAGGCCAACAATCGAAGCTGGGTCCATGGTAAATCACAGTTGAGGGATCAAACGGAATTGACGAGTCCAATACTTTATCTACTTTCGACTCTATGGCTGCACCTTGCCTGTAGCGAGAGGCTGAGTGCAAGGCTGTACTCATATGTACATGTATGCGTGTACTAGGGGTGGTCAATAACCTCAGAACGTACTTTCTGTACTCTTGTGTACCTTATGCATGGCGTTTCTTAGTGGCTTGGCCACGACTTTTACTGGCCATGTTCCAAACTTTGTACGTTACGAAGAGTACACAAGAGTACAGCTGCGTTCTCTATATAGGGGTGGTCAATAACCTCAGAACGGTGTACTCTACGTTCTCATTCTGTGTACGGAGTACTTCTCATTCTATGCGCATTACAAAGCAAGCTTATGCAGCAAACATCACCCGCGACAAAAAACAAACAGCAATAACCCCTGCGATGGTACAGTATCACCAAGAGCCACTCTAGTCACATGGTCAAAGGAAGAGTTGGAGCAATTGGTGGCATGGATGGAAGAGAACCCAGAACAATTACGCGGGAAGCAGGCCGTGTGGCATAAAGACGTGAAGGGTCACGTGTTTAAGAATGATGAACATGTCACGGTGAAGAGAATTTGTGAGCATTCTTTTGGCAGCTGGATGCAATATGGGGAACTCGTCCCAAGCATTTCAAGGTGCTTCCACATGGTTTTTCTTCTATCATTGGATTTTGACAGTGCAATACAGCCAGCAATAACTTGTGCACTACTTTTGGTGCCCTTTAGGGCCACTGACTTCTTGGTTATGCGTGGCATTGTGGAGGTAGTCTGGTTGATTGTGGAGGGTGGTGGTATGGATTATGCTGATGATTCAGCCACTACATCTACGTAACGTACTTATGTTCTTGGTTGCAATATGGGTCGGTCAATAACCTCCTGCCTCTTCTGGTTAGTGAGCCCCTGCACGTGTAGCGCCATTCACCTGGCCTGCAAGCTGCACGCACAACGCCGGGAAGTATGTCGGTCACGTGCATGGGGGCGGTTACCATGGTTCGCAAGCCCATGCACGTGACCGACGTACTTTACGGCGACATGCGCAGTCTCGCCACAGATGTTGCGGCTTGGCGTCATGCGACGTTGTCAGATTCCTTACCCAGCGAAACAGCGCCTGTATTCTTCCTGTGTCAATATTGTTTAATTTCGTATCGTATATTACGCAGCAAGATTTAAGAAGGTCGAAATAAAAGGTCACACGGGTCCTAGAAGAGCCTCCAGGTTTGCCCACAGTCGCAATCTATCCATCAGCCTTGATGCTGCACGACTTGGCTTTCACCACGACCAAAAGAAGCGCTCCTGGGAGCTACCGCAGCTACTGAGCATTTAACATGGATTTTGACACCTTCGGCTCTCAGCAGGCCAAAGTCGGGGGAAGCCTTTCTTGGGGATCCCATCATGGCCCTGCAGATGTTGATAAAACGGCCACGGACGCAGAGCCTGAAGATCTGTTGAAGCGCATCTATGAGCTGTGTATTGATGGATATAAAGTGCTACTTGCCGGTATACTGGATACAGATGAGATTCGCTCAAGACTGGATAGCGAATATGTCCGTCTCCAGCTATGGGGCATAGACACTGGAATCCTCAAGGGAAAACTGAGTGTCCTTCGTGCGCACCCACTTTGCAAAACAGCTGGATTCATATTGCTGAAGATTATGCGGCGCCTTGCCCGGCTTGGGGCTGCGTATCTCACAGTCGATGATGCAGCTAAGGCTACTTGGCTACAAAGAACCTCCGAATATACCTTGGAGGTACCGCCCTTCTTTCAAGCACCCAGTGACAAGCCACCAGAGGGTCAAGATCACACCCTCACAATAGAGCAGAAGGTTCAGAGACTACATGATGCATTTTGGGCTGAAAGGGGGGAGCAGAAAGCACACCGAGGACAAGCTACTGCGCACGGTGTTACCGCGGAAGATGAAGCAGAGCACTCTAAGCAAGAGCAAGCTGTGGAAGGCCTGGAAATAGAGATGGTGGCTGGGCCTGAGTATTTACCTACTGATCCGTCTGATTCTGCTTCGCAACGTGGCGCCCACGAATCACAAATGGCTAAAAGTATATCTCCTTCAAAGCTCGAAACGGACAATCTTAGCTCCATAGTGATAACCTATGGAAACATATCAAGGCCTTGTTCAGAGTCATGCACTTCTTCAGAGTCCCGCACTTCAGAGTCCAGCATAGTTGTACTGAGGGTTATAGAGGTACTGGCAGTGTTCAATAACTGTCTTTTTTCAATCGTCAAGGAGATTGATATGGCAATGGCAGGCTATGGAGAAGGCTCCTTGCTACAACTCCACGCGGCGGTGAAAGCGAGCGCAGGTGAGACGGCAACTGCAGAGAAAACTCCATCTACCAAAGCCAAAAGTAGTGCGCGCACAGAAGGGAGCAACATGAAAGCCACTACGGATGTGGGCATAACAAACGTGGAGCCGTCTCCACCCCCGAGCCCGATACCACAAAGCGCAAAGCCAATAGCGACTGCTGGGGACAGTACCACAGAGCTTCTTGAAACCACTCTTGAAACCAGTCCCGGAACTGTGCAAGCCCGAGCCTTTCTTGGGAGCATGGAGGAAGGCAACCTACACAACTACCTCGATTACCGAAAAGCTGACTGGCAACCAGTGTTTATACCTGCACCTCTCAATCTACCCCCTCCTCCTCCTCCTCCTCCTCCTCCTCCTCCTCCCCAGTCTATACCCCAAGTGCAGCCCGAGAGAAAACAGGCCCCATTTTCCAAAATGTCAGATGAAAAAATAGTGTCAGATGCCCAACCTCAAGATGGACTGCCAGAGAAACGACAACAGTCCACACAAGATTCCACTCTTGCACCAGCATTGCAGGCCGCCGCTATAGCCAGTGAGCAATCGAACTTTGAAAACTACTTTAACAGAGAGAAAATAGTGGCTGCAGCAATGACCAGGGACAAATCTCTTCTTGGTTTAATGCATACTTATGCAGGTTTGGGGCACGAGATTACAGGTATATCTAGGCTTTCATGGAGGCTATGGGCACTGATAATTGACCTTTGTACCAGATGTCGGGTTTGGGCTCTTCTGTGAAAGGAATCAGGAGATAGTCTCAGGGGCCTCAACACAGTCATGGTTGTCGTTGGATCTTGTGATGTGTATGTGGAAAAATGCGTCGAAAGTCATTAGGAATAAGTTCCAAGAGCTGGCAAAGGTTCTCATCCCTTTTAGATACAGCAATTTATTATTAGTTAGATTCTGACTACCTTACAGAGTCAACTCCAGAGTCTGATGAAGGTTGATGAAGAAATGAATCAAGGAGCAGCCTACTCTCATCACCCCTTGCATCTCAACCCTATAATGTATCCGAGAGCAACTGAGTATAAACCTGAGATGTCAAGACTCTCGACTCCGGCCCTGGTGGATGGGCGAGATCGTAAATCCATCGCTTACTCTCACCGGGGCTCTCATCGCCCTGAAAGACCGCTCCATCGAAGCCGTTCATACTCTCGTCCTGGATACTTCCTGGAACCAAGCTCCTCAGAATCTTCCGATGAGTATGCCAGATACTCGACCCCGGCCCTGGCGTATGGGCGAGATCGCAAACCCGTCGCTTACTCTCAGTGGGGCTCCCATCGCTCTGAAAGACCTCTCCGCCGAAGCCGTTCATACTCTCGTCGTGGATACCCCCTCTCTTCAGAATATTCTGGTGAGTCTGGCTATTCTACGACGAGATTAAGGCCGAGGCAACGCACCACCTTCTCGGGTTATGGCGAGTCGCATGGCCGTGACTGGGATGATTATGATGATTTTGATACTGCAAGCGGTTCATATTTTTATCCACCTTATCGTGCTGGTAAACCGATATTTGTCCCTGTCCCGCCCCCTGCCCCACCCCCTGCGCCGCCCCCTGGCCCACCACCAATTCCTTCGCCTGGATATCCACTTAGCTCTTCCCAGCAGGAATTGCAGCAAAAAGCACAGAATTCTCAAGAGCAGGGAAGTCCACAAAAACAACAGCAACAGGAAACTTGGAGCAAGTCAACAAGGGAACCCAGTCGCCCACCCTATGTCCCACCACCACATACCCTTCCATCAGGTCGCTCAATACTCCGATCCGGGTCCCTCCGCTCAACTACAAAGCTCCAAGATTCTGTTTCCGGGGACAACAATGCGGACATTCGGGTAAAAAAAAAAAAAAAGATCTTGAAGACCGGCTATCCAGCTTAGAGAGAAGGCTAGCCATGGCGTCGGCCCCCCCTCCTGATCCAAGGTACCTTGGTCGTTACCCGCTATCACCGGCCCCATCACGGACTCGCAAAAAAAAGAGCGTTACAATACCAGAAATACCAGAAAGTCAGACAGTGTGATGAGTTACACAAGTTATATTATTGTTTCTGGTGGATAACGCTCTAATATCTACCATGTCTGTCCATATACAAAAACGCTAAATTGTCGACTCACAAAACTATAAATCGTATACCTATGTGCAGCCAGACTATCTGCACCACTGTACTACTTATGCAATAAGTTCTAGTGGAGTGGGAGAATGGTGTAATGAGGAGGGAGTTCGGTTTTTTTTTTTTTTTTTTGAGCCTATATGTCTTTCCTCCTAAGGGAGCCTTAGGCTATGAGGCGGAGGGAGCTCGTTAGTAAAGGGATATATCTATAAATTATGTGATGCAGGGGTTTTAGTTTTA
>Ga0307514_10001433_pt1 | contig 29258 bp, 27 predicted proteins | sample 16_EM_MG_FD_203088 | JGI IMG/M metagenome (GOLD analysis project Ga0307514, IMG submission 203088) | Populus trichocarpa ectomycorrhiza microbial communities from riparian zone in the Pacific Northwest, United States - 16_EM | ecosystem: Host-associated > Plants > Roots > Unclassified | place... | reverse complement strand
CCCACCCAAACCCCTTCTCTCCCCCCTCTGTGGCCTCCAACCCTCCGAGCACGCCCTTCTCACACTCTGGGATGAGCTCCGGGTTGTAATCTATGAGCGACTGAGAGCCGAAGCTAGAGCAGAATTACTTGGGCAGGGCTTCTTAGAGGAGGATGAGGCCATGGATGAGGAGGGGGATGATGGGGTATTAGATGAGCGGATCCAGGAGCTAGAGCAGGTAGTCGCAAGGCTACAGGCCGAGCAGGGAGTTAAAGAGGAAATTGCTCTGGGCGTAATTACTGGGAGGGAGGTACAGAACACGATATATGGAATGCGAGGGGATCGGGAAAGTGGAGTGCCACCGTCATCGGTTGCAAAGACACGGTTTGTTCCTACCCACCTCAGCCCCGCAAATACCGAGTCTCGCTGGTTCACTCAATGCTAAGTATATTTACCCACAGCGCCCTCCGCTCCCTCACTCACCTCCACGCAACCCACCTCTCAACCCTAACCCATCTGCACAACACACTCACCTCCCTACACACTCAGCTCTCCACCCTGACCACCCAGCGCCTTACCCAAACATCAAAAAACCGACTTCTCACCACTCGCCTCCTCTCACTAACCTCCCAAATCTCCTCCAAAACTCACAAAGACAACATTCACGATGAGGATCTTCGGCAGAAAGTCCATGAGATGGAATCACAGGTCAAGGATGCAAAGATACGGTGGGAAGTAGCCAGGAATGTGTTTCAGGGGGTGGTGGCAGGGAGCGGGGTTGACTGGGTGAGGGTGGAGGAGGGGAGGTTGAGGGCATTGATGTTGGAGGCGGGGGAGGAGCTGGAGTAGTGGGTTTGTCACGTTCTACTGGTCCAATTTGTATACCACCAAGTAGTTAGTCAGTATATTAAACGCATCAGTGGTCCAGTGGTATGATGAATCGTTGCCATCGATTCGACCGGGGTTCGATTCCCCGCTGATGCATCAATTTTTATTTTTGTTCCCATTACCGGTACCATTGCTTTGGGCGGGATCGGGTAAGCAGTTCCTGCAGCGGCGATCCCGCTCCGTAATAACCCTCAGGCAGTTTTCGTACCCCGCATAGGGATATTAAATCGCTCCGATTGGACGAAGCTCACATCACTTAGAGGAAACGAAGATTCACATGCAAAGGTGATCATTATTAGTATTTCTTGTCAATAGGCCGCAGATATTCTGTATTAAATCTAGATCTGATCCTACACATTGCATCGTAACAACTCAAAGTGAGAAGTCAGCGCTTATCCCATACTCATGTGTACAGTCTATCAATACAGAGAAACATCTAAACCAACTAGCATTCTGATATCAACATCCTGTTTAATTTATTCTGCGGTGAAATTCCTCCCATTATCCATTAACATCCCAACGATGTGATACGAACTACACGTAGATGTTTTATCGTGTGTAGATTGAAAAAAAATCTACTCCTGCCTCTTATACCCTCTTCGGAACATGTCATCTACATTCACAAGGTAGTATGTTCCCTTGGTGATGGTGCTGGTGTCACCAGTGGGTTGGAAGTTTTTCTTCAGGTGAGCGTGCTCGCGGAGCATACACATCTGCGGGTCTGTTTAGCACCACTTCACGGATGAGGGGTGGATATGTTTAACTCACGTCATCATAGACCTGTGGCTCAACAACCCTCCTGGCAGCCAGCCTCTCTGGAATGTTCAAGCTCTTGGAAATAGCAGATACATCCCCCTTCACCCTAAAAGAGAAGAAGGAAGAAGCTAATCCAGAACCGTAGCTGAACATACCAACCCTCTTGCCGAGCAAGTCTTCCGGCTTGACATACGACAGGAGAGAGCAAAGGCCCGCATAGACGGTAGCTGAGTACATATTACCACACATGGTAGGGATTTGAATACCTGGCTTCACACGAGGCTCGAACCGGGATTTTGAAAGCATCATGAAAGTCTTCTCAATGTTCCTGTCCGAGAGAGAAGCCTCGTAGGGGATTGCCTTGAGTTCAGCTGGAATGGAGGCATACTCCTCAGATTCTGGGCATGCAAGGTAGTCATTGTACATCATGCGAGCATACGACTTTTGAACGAGCTTGCAGGTAGGGGCGTGGAAAAGGACATAGTCGAAACGGTCAACATTGGCAGTTGAACCAAGAGCGGCACCATTGGTGAGCTTAGCCTCACGGGCGTTGTAACTCCTGTAGCAGTTGTCCACGGCCTCGGTGTAGCACTTGATAGAAAAGTGACCATCAACGTATGGATATTCGCTGGTAAGATCAGGCTTATAGAAGTCGTAGGCGTGTGCCATGTATGTTCCCCTCATACCAGGCTCAAAGACGATAGGGGCATTTGCACCAACAAGCATAGCAACAACACCAGCACCTCCAGTGGGTCTTGCGTTACCCTTCTTGTAGAGTGCAATGTCACCGGCAACGACGATAGCGTCACGACCATCCCAAGCGGAAGATTCCACCCAGTTGATGGCATTAAAGAGAGCGTTGGTACCCCCGTAGCAAGCATTGACAGAGTCGACACCCTCAATATTGCTGTTTCCACTTGGGGTGAAAAGCTGCATCAACACGGACTTGACGGACTTGGATTTGTCAAGAAGAGTCTCAGTTCCAACTTCGAGACGACCAATAGTGGTGGGGTCAATGTTTTCCTTCTCGAGGAGATTGTGGACAGCGGTCAGGGCAAGAGAGTAGATATCTATTGAGAGCTATTAGTCACGATCCACGTGATGATGGATTATTCCATACCCTCTCGGTCGTCACAAAAGGACATTTTGGTCTGTCCCAATCCAATGGTGTATTTCCCGGCGGACACTCCATCGAATTTCTCCAACTCAGCCTGGTCGACACACTGTATAAATAGACACCCTCATCAGTATAACTTCACCCCGCTGGATCCTCAGATCCGGGCCTGGAGAAGGGAATATGGACAGAGCCCAGAACCCACCTGAGATGGGAAATAAATCTCAATGGCCTTGACTCCAACGTTAGAAGCGCCAGACATCTTGACTGCAGCTGCTGAATTTATGCTCGAAATAAACTTCTATTCTTCTAGGAGGGGGGTGGTTTGGCCTGTGTGCTCTGTTCAGAGACCTGAATTTTTGGTAAAAAAGGGGAGAGGGGTGTTTTAAGTATTGCTGGGGGAGGAGGTTGATTACACTCACAAGAAAGCAGAACTCGGAATTGATATAAATGCAATGGGTATCAGCTATTAAAACAGACGGTAGGAAGAGAAGAGAGAAGGAAGATGAGGGACGAAAGCAAGTTGGCAGGGAGTCTAACGAGAGGAGGGGGTTGCGCGGGGGGCGCGGATAGAGTTAAGAACGAGCGAACTACTTCACACTTTACAGTGTAGAGTACCACAGGGGGTTGGCTATGGACTGGGCAGGGGTATAAGTGCTGCATAAGTATCTCTGATATTTTTCGAAATAGTAGGCACAGCCGAAGAAACAATTGCAGGTTAAAGAGATCATAAGTGCGGAACTGGGCAATGTTGTCGTTGTACTCTACATTTACTGTTCCCCCCAGCTTTGGGTGGCTCGAGGTCGGGGTGGATTTTTTATGCAACTGAACTCATCTACGGAGAGTCTGGTTGCATAGCTGTTGGGACTAATAGCCGGACTCTACTTACGGTATGTATAGTACCGGTACAAGCCTAGTTACCCAGGCTGTAGATAACTCCGTACCAGTATGCCATGGTCTCGTGCGCTATGCTAAACCAATGTGATATTTGATCCGCATAACTAGTCCCACCAATTTATGCGGCATTTGCGACACGGAAGAATCAGACTACCTACATACCTACTGTACTTACCCTACTGGCCGGCCCGCAGACAGTATACTTAACTTGGAATGGCAAGGTATCACGAGCCACACAGGGTTTTCAGGGTCCAGATTCAGGAGGCTCTGCTACCTAGGTACATGTTGCAGTAGTAGGTAGTTTTTCCTTTTGATATTTTGCCAAGAGAAATTAAACTAGCAGAACACTTTATCGTGGGATGAAGGTCAGACTCATTCAATAAATAGGTATTACATTGCGTATTTTCCCGCCCCTTGGTCATGCAATCTTCATAGCCATCAGTGGAGACCCAAATGCCTAATTCAATCGTTGAAGGATCTTGATAACGTCTGCTAAAACACCCATCGCTGTGACCTCCGCTCCAGCCCTGACAAGGAACCATGACGCGAGTCAGTAGGTAACGCAAGCCAAATAATCACGCCATAATTCGACAGAGGCACTGATCTACCCCCATGATCCGTCCCAACAAAATACTGTTTGGTGAAGGAATAAAAGGAGATGGCGGAAAGTGTTTGTTTATTTGACTCACCCAGCGCCTTGAACAATCAGTGCATTATTGCCATATCTCTCAGTGTAGAAGCTGATTATGTTATCAGAGCCCTTCAATCCGGCAATTGGGGATGAAGTGTCAAATCTGGTAAAATGCTTTTGATCAGCACGTGGCGGAGCAATAGTGGCAACAACTCACGTGTGTAGCCCAACTTCGACATGTCCGCTCTCCACGTCTAGCTTGCCAACATATCTAATCGTCTTTCCAATGGCCTCTGCATCCTTCTTCAACTCATCCATAGCCGCATCATGAGCCCCAAGCCCTTGCAAGAATTCATCAGCGGAGGCGGCTGACTCAAGCGGCCTGGGAATCAAGGACTGAATCGGAAATGATGTTGGAGTGGGAACGTTGAGTCCTGAAAGCCGAGCAAGGATTGTGAGTTTGCGGGCAACGTCTAGACCGTTGAGATCATCTCGTGGATCAGGCTCCTATTGCGCAAAGATTGTAAGCTTCCAGTCTAATATGGTTCGGGCAGGATCGCTAACTGTGTAACCTAAATCCCGCGCCTTGATTACTACCTCGCTGAATCTCGCACTTGAGCTTGAACCCACTGGGGCAAAGGTATTGAACAGGAAGCTCATAGTCCCAGAAAAGACCCCCTCTATCTTCTTAATTTTGTCTCCAGTTTCTACCAATTCCCTCAAGGTGCTCAATACAGGCAGCCCAGCACCAACAGTCGCTTCATGGAAAACATATCCTCCACTCTGGTTACTTGGGCCCCGGGCTGAAGCGAAAATCGAATTCCACAAAGTGATATCACCAGAGAATCCCTTTTTGTTTGGTGTAGCGATGTGAACTCTGTTCTTCAATAGTGCTGGGTAATGCGTAGCAAGTTTCTCATCTGAGGTATTGTCCACCAAAATCACCTCTCCTGGGACACCATTGAAGTACGAGAGAGCTTCATCTGGAAAAGTGAGGGGTTTTGTATTTGAGTTTGCTAAATCGTCGAGTGCTGAGGAGAGGGAAATTGGAGAGTAATCCTGGGAGATGACTGCAGCTGAGGACCGCGAGACCACAATTGGAATAAGAGTGTGTGGGGCACTGCGCTTGGATGTGATATAGTTGGACAATTGTTTGAGGAAAGCTTTGCCTACCCCTCCCACACCTGTAGTGGAATTTCAGTTACCATTAAAATGCAGTTCCACCCCAATGAGAATACCATACCAATAACTGCAATATAAACTTTAGTCATCTCTAGATTTTTGTTGGTTCAATGGTTGGAAGAATGGGGGATTCTGGGTGAGGGGCTAGGGTGAGGGGGGACGACGAAGAGGTCAGGATATTCTTAGTACTTAATGTAAGTAGCCTAAACGAGAGTGGTATCTTGGCGCACTACACCTCTAAATGGCACTGTATTATTGGCTAGCGCTCTACATTGTGCAGCACCCTATCCGTACTATCCACCATATATTGAATTGCGTACATGCAGAATTGCTATCTTTCTATGAGGGGTAATGTTGGAAGAAATGGTATGTACATAGTCTTCCACAACTCAAGTATACTCCATAGACCGATACCACCACCAATCCTGCTTCGCCGGTGGGTCGACTACCAGTAACCATATTCCGTATTATCACCAATGCCAAAACCAGCGGCTGGAATATTCTTAAATCTGAAGCTGGTCATCTTGGGTCCCATCGGTTTTCCAGCATCCCGGAATGCCTTGCAAATCATACTCCGCTTGTCTGATCCCCAACAGCATATGTTGTCATAATTCTAGTCTTGTACTCATAATTCGCAGGTGTAGTGACTAGCGAATGTTTTTTGATCTCTTGTACTGATCTGTGAATCCTCCCCATACGATATGGATAGACTTAAGTATAGGAATAAATGGATGAACCCCATTGTGGGATTGTAGAGCTTACTATCTATACCAAACATACTGCCTCCAGTGGCGTTGATTGTATGTCGGTACGCAATAATTAGCACTCTGCCATTCTGAATGACCCCACAGTCATTTACCAGTGATGTGTGCTAGCCTCGAGACTAGATGTGTGCATTACATAGTCTGGCGGGCACCAGTCTCTGCATTAGACCGCAAATTAATATATCAGGCTTTTGTATTGAGAATAGGTTATGCAATACCGCATCCACTGGGAAAGAACACTCCATGTCGCTTTTTAAGGAATAGGCCGAGCTCACGTTAAAGCCACTTTGTTTTGACCTTGTATATCGACTTTCCGGCGTAAGCTCGGCCTATGTCTTTAAAAGCCACATGGAGTGTTCTTTCCCAGTGGATGTGGTATAGGCAGGCGTCCAGTGAAGGAACATTTCAACGTAGCAACAGCAGAAAGCGAGCATAGACAGAATAAACCTTGTGAAGGTTTCAACATTACCAATTTTACCCCCGGTTAAATATTTCTCATGTGATACTGAAAGCATAGAACAAAAAATAAATCGATTAGGCTTAAGGAAGTTTGATGTGATATCTCCAAGGCTCCTGGTATCTGCCGTAAATTATATAGATATTGGCCCTATCTCACAGCAGCCAGACAAACCTCACAGTGGGTACATTATGGGTGATTTGTGTAAGAATACGAGGTTATTTTGGTGATGGAGTACATACCTAGTTAGAAGGGGCGTGGTGCACCAAGATACCACTATTGGGGCTGAAATTCTGAGGGTAATACCTACACCTTGTACTCACCTCACTCTCGAGACTGTATATTTCTATGTTCAGTGGTTTCTTCCAGGCATAGTGACGTTTCCTGGCCAAGCCGCCCCAGACACCCTGCAGCGCAGGCACTGCAAAATCAATTATGACTTTCAAGAAGTACTAGGTAGTGCTTGGATATGAGGGGTACCAAGGCTAGTAGACTTTATCAAGCTGCTGCTTGTCTTTCTATTTCGTTGGTATCCCTCTAAAGAAGATGAAAACTACAAACTCTGAATTTCAGGCAGCCTCGCCAGGCTATTACGCTCGAAAGTTGAAGAAAACAATGACACCATAATATAACCTCTAGCCCATGGGCATCTCTGAAATTACCTGTTCCGGCAGAATTTCAACAGCAAAAGTATAACTACTAAAACAAGCAAGAAGAGTTACAAAGGCAAAGCCATGGTACCTCCGATCACCTCGCAGCGCCTTTGTTTTTTTCCGCGTGGACAACTCTATGGTCGCCAGCCCCGGTGTGAACATTTTGAATCCCGAAGCCAATGACTGTTTTTGGATTTGTGCCTGCATTAGAAGTTGTAACCCCGTATCCATTGGCAGTATTTCCAGGTTTCCCCTGTAGCTTCCACCTTTGAGCCGAGCCTCCCCGGGGGTCACGACTGACGAGATTTCTTTTCATCATAAAAGGCATATTTGGTGCTGTTTCATTCAACCCAGTGCTAGGATTAGGTCCAAAAACATGTGGAAGTGCCGCAGTGTTTGGATCCCGCACAGAAGACAAGTCGACTTGTCCAATGGTGTCGCTAGTAGAAAAACTACCATTTCTTGTCGGTTGGAGGTATTGCCCATTGCATGGATCGGCGCTTTCCGGTTCTGCTAGGTGGAAAACGGAAACATAGCCATTGGTCCTAATGCTCTGTTTTATCACTGACTCTGTCGCAGTTGATGGCTGATCGTTCCCGGATGAGCTTCGAGATGACCTGCTTCTGCGCCTATGCCTCCTGCGGCGGTGTTTCTGTTCCAATGTTTCACTACCACCGCCTTCTACGGTATTGATGCTAACATCATGTTTCGCGAAATTCTGCTTTTTATTTTCATCCAAAGAACAATGAACGCCGGGAGGTGGCACCCGTGATTGCACATCTGGAGTGAACTGAATTGCCGTACTGACGGCGCTAATGTTATTGGGGTATAGGGGTAACGTTGCAATCGATGCCGGGATGAATTCTTTCGCCTCTGGCTTGAGGGTGGAGTCATGCTTGGCAGGTTTCTGTAAACTTAGAACTTTTGCTCCCTCTGTACACGTGTCGTTAGGTTTTATAGGGGCTATATTTTCCTTTGCCAGTGACTGAAAGTATGTTATCTTTGGGGTGCTCATTGAAGTAGGCGCCTTAGGGTAGGTATGTGGATGGAACAGGTCTGTTCGTCTTGCAGCCAAGGGCGCAAACTTAATATTTAAGGGTGCAGTATTGATCAATTGTTGTCTTATGACAGGCTGTTCTAGATCTCCTGTGACATCCACTTTTGGTAGCTGTATTGGTGCTGCTGTGGAAGAGGTAACCTCATATTGTGGTTGAATCGTTTCGTTCTCATCAGGATCTTTGCTCAGAATATTGGGGTTTTCGGCCAGAATATAACCACGCCAGAGCTCTGAATATTTCCCTTTCAGCCTGAGGAGCTCTTCGTGCTTTCCCTTCTCAATGATTTTTCCATCCTCAATCACAAGAATTTGATCCGCGTGCATGATTGTCGTAAGCCGGTGGCTGACGACACATTAGTAAAACTACAACAGGAAATAATCTTGGTAGAAGAGAGCAAACGCTTACGCAACAATAAACATGGTCCGCCCTGTAGCAAGCTTGTTGAGGCCTTGTTGAATAAGACGCTCAGTTGTAATATCAACGCTACTAGTAGCTTCATCCAGCAATACTACCTTCGGATCTTTCAATATTGCTCTGGCTATGGCAAGCTAGATTCGAGATTTAGTGTGATTCCCATAGTGAACTCTCCATTTGAAGGCCTCACCCTTTGCCTTTCCCCGCCTGACAGTTTCACCCCACCCTCCCCTACTTTTGACAGATACCCTTCTGGAAATGTGAGGATTTTATCATGGATAGCAGCACTTCGACACGCGGAGTATATTTCTAATTTGTTTACGTAAGTATTTAGCATCCAGTGATCCAGGACATGCTCACCTTCATCGCTTGCTTCTAAGCATGCATACCTCAAGTTGTCCATTATCGTTTCGTTGAACAGTCTCGGATCCTAGTCACGATGAGTGAGTGAGCCTTACATAGGGGAGATATTGAGGATTACCTGTGGGACTACTCCAATCTGCTCCCTCAGGCTAGACAGCGTCACTTCACGGATATCCTGTCCATCGATAGTGATGGCCCCATCGGTCACATCGTAAAACCTAAAGAGAAGTTTCAAGCAAGTAGACTTCCCACCGCCTGTCACGCCCACAAGCGCAGTGATTTTGCCTCCTGCTGCCAGAAAATTCATACCCTTGATGGCGCCTTTTCTTGGGTCATATCCGAAGCTTACGTTTTGGAAACTGACTTCCCCCTTAGTGACCACTAGGTCTTTTGCGCCAGGCTTCGTCACGACTGAGGGTGCCGTTTGCATCAGCTGGAGAAGGCGCTCTGCATCTAGCATGTACACTTGTATTCTGCGATACATATTTGTAAAGAATGAAAGTGGGCCTTTTATCATCAAACAGTTAGCGATTTCTATTGTAGACCTCTTGCAAATCCGAGAAACGCACTTGATATCTGCGCCCAGTAGGAAAGTAAGGCTACGAAATCCCCAACTTTACGTTGGCCCATGGTCACCTGGTAAACCGCAAGGAAGCTAGCAAAGAGAAGTCCTATCGTAAAAATTGCGCTCTGTGTGACGTTCAGCATTAGCATAGCATTGGTGAAGTCTCTCTCGGCCTCCTGGAGACACTCGACGGCTATCGCACTACATTAGTTCGAGATCACACCAAGTTCATAACAGTAGCCTGAACTCACCTCCCGAATATCTATCTTGCTCATAGCCAATGCGGTTGAAATACTGTGTCTGTTAGCACCACAGCGCACTGATAGCCAAGTCCAGTGAGAAGCAACCCTTAGGATGAACCTACAGCAACTGTTTCCCAACTAGCCATTGACTGCCACATCAATTGAGTTTCCCTTCGTGCACTCTTTGTGTAGTTTCGTCTGCCCATACGTTAATATTATCCTCCACGGCATAAAACAGAAATTTACCTCAAATCTACTCTCTTTCGATTCAAACGCGAGGTAATCCAGACGTAGACGCAAGATGCAAAGGTGACGATCAACGCCATATAAATACCGAATGTGATATAGAAATAGCCGAACGCAACTATGAGATCTGCAAGCATGGGAAGGACTGAAAAGAGAACCATATCCACGAAGCCGGTCACGGCTCTCCCTTGCTGAACTGCACCATAGATTTCACCAGTATCTTTGCTAGTGTGAAACTCGGATGAAAGAGACATCACATGGTTATATGCGGCGGTCGTAATGCACCGGTAAGCATATTGGTCGATCGGTACCCATAGGTAGCGCTGCAAAGCGGGTACACCGGCACCGGAGCCAAGCCAACGAATCAAAATAAACAAGAAGACCTCCATCCAAGGAACATGACCTGCTCGAAGTCAATAACTGAGTATTTACTTCACTGAAAAACGACTTACCAAGCCCATCAGCCATCAATGCATTCGTGACACGCCCCATCTGCATCGGTATCAAGACATTGAGACCACGTTCGATGACAAGGCAGCCTCCCACAAGTGCTATATGTGTCTGAAGAGCTCGGTCTTTCTGGGGCCAGATATGCGGCCAGAAGATCTGAAGACGATTAACAGTCATGAATGTGCTTTATGCCATGAGATATAATACGTACTTTAAATGACTTTGCGTATTCTAGCCATCCACCTTCCTCCCTTCTCTTCTTGACTCTCTCTTGGAATTCTCTCTCCTTCCTACTGTCTTCATCGTCACTATTTCCAATATGGACAATTGTTCCATATTCCCCTTGTGTCCCAGGTTGCCCAAGTAGTGGAGCCGTTTCGTTCGTGTTGGTGGTCTCAGCCGAGCGTTTACGAAACCCCCAAAACAAGATGGGCAGTAAGAACAAGATTGCAAGCCTTACGTACCGCAACCAAAGTCCTACAGATTCGAAAGTGTTCCGTTGTGGTGTCGTGGTCACCGAGTTCATTGATAAAAAAACAATAGATAGTTCTCCAACAAGCCCCGTAATCCAGGAACCCCAGTACGGGTACCAAACTGGCTCGAGGGACTCAAGGAGACAGAGTTGAAGGACACCCCATGCTAAGATGGAGGAAACACTGTAGACCTGGGGATACAGTGTCAGACCCTCGACCAATATGTAGCGATGACATTAGTCACAACATAACAGGGTGAGAGCATACCACTGTGTGCTCTGGTGCCCACCATCCAGGTTGTACCAACGCATGGGATAGTAGAGTCACAGATTCTAAAACCTGGAATCAGAAATTAGCCTCTGGTTAAACCACTTGGTTTCTTTTGGAGGCAAAATATTGGCAGACGTACATAGGTAAGGAGAACTCCAAGGTTTGCCCACAATATGGCACCGCGGTAGACATCTCGTGCCTGGTGGGTCTCCTTTTGCTGAAACCAGAACGTAGCACAGAGTGCCCCAGCAAAGTATACCAAAAGCACTGGGGGGTAAGCATAGTGGATAATCTTGACTGCATCTACAGCTGCAGCTGAATCAAGGGGTGGATAGTGTGGGAGACTTGAAAGCCCCATCTGAGACTGAAATGCCCGCCCCGGCTCTAGAGCTATGAGCTGGCTATGCTGAGGTCAGGGCCTTGGGCGAGTGTAACGTAAAGTAGCTTCGAGGTGTTGAGCTTGGGGATACCCGTGTGGTGAAGCTAGCTTGTGTATATTTGCTCGGCTTGATAAGAAGTAGTAAAGATGTTAGACAGGCCAGCACTGATGAATCGAGGAGCCTATGGGGAAGCCAGGCCAGCACGGTGGAGGAGAAGCAGAGAGGGGCTTGTGGGGAGCTAATGAAGCCTCTCCTAAACGAGTCCTGATATTGTAATACATTTTTTGGTGTTGATCTAGCAAAATCATGTGTATGTATGTATGTACGATGGTCGTTACTTACCGTACTGGTAGTCGCACAGGGTTGCAACAGACAATTAGGCAGTTGGGACCTCTTCGCATATACTTAGGTACTTAGGTACTTTCGCCAACCAGACTATGCTTTCGGGAGTTAATTGAATTTGGATGCTGCACCTCAGGGCCCAAACGTACCTCCGTGACTCCTAAGTACAGATCGCGCGCCTTCCCAAGGAAGAGCGTAAAAAATAAATTAAAAAAAAGTATCGAATAAGTGGTGTTCCAGTACAATCATAGAGTCGCACTGTATCCGTAACCAGCCGTCCCCGTCGAGGTGCGTCGCGTTGAGTCCACCCACAGATCCCAGGAGAGGGTACCCTTGTGGAATCCAGTTTGGATAGCTGGGTTGGGATTAACAAAGCATTTATATAGATCACCGGGGCAGCCACACGCTCAAGCAATTCACCCAAAACCTAAGAAACTGAAGAGTAATTCTGATGTATGTAGATTTAGTTGAATTCGAAGTCCTCGACCGAATCGAATAGCTCGCTCTGATACCGTGATCCGGGAGCTTGCAGGTCGGGGACTAAGAGTTGGCCTCAAGTTATTCTCGCGTCTGCAACTGCAAAGCGTGAAGGTGTCTAAAATAACGCCTCGAGGTTGGTTAAATATGCCCGCAGTGCAGCCAATTCATATCGGTGATCAAGCAGCAGTACTTAGTAGATATTGCCCTGGGCCAGGTTTCTTGTGAGGTATACTGGTACCTGATGCACTTCAAAATCTGGGTCTGGGCACTCCACGTCACGAGAGGGACTTGGAAGAAGAGTGCATAAGTGTCAGAATTGCAATACGTATAAAAGCTGTTCGAGTGAAAGGCCCATCTCACGCACAGTGCCAATAGGTATTCAGGCCCCAGACTGGCCCCCCCCCAAAGACCTTGCGGTGGTACCTCACCAACCAACTTGAACCACATCGGCCAAGTCGATGTTGGTACTGGAATCCAGCCCCCGATAACTCTCGAAGTAGATCACGCTTCGGTTGGGAATTTATCCCTGTCTGTTAGTGGCGATCTTCATGGGACAATGTTTGGCGTCCCACAGTCCCGGGTGAGGTGCACGGACTTTTGGCATTTGAGCCTCCAAATTTCAACGTCCCATGGGTATCTATATACTCTGTACCTACAGCTATACTTATAATTAGTACACAAAGTAGCTCATATGGCTATACGGAGGTACCTCATGACTTTGATCTAATCCGTAGACCTACATACCTGTACATGTTTCTATAGCTAGAGTCTATTATAGTAGGCGCACACAGATCGTGTTCTGTGCGAAAACCCAAACCTTCAAAGGGGTGGCCGTCTAAGGCTCCCTTCGAGGGAAAGTTCAAAACAAAAAAAAAAAAAGAGTCTATTATAACGTCGGCAACGTATGTATGTACCTATTTATGTGAGATCTGCACCACTACCTAGGTACCAAACTCTACCCGAAATTTAAAGAGGCTGCACGTACCTACAGCATTTTGCGCCCTGGTCAAATTAAATATATACCTGGTATATGGTCATATAATCTCGAACCATGGTCATAGTCTGGTTGACAATGTATTCATGTTTGCAGCAGCAAATAGGGTGTCTGGGTGGTTCTTATCTCGCTTAAGTGCTCTCCCACACGTGACAAATTTATGGAAAATTGGCAAGACGGCCAAAACTGTTGAGGAAAAGTAGTCTCAGACAATGGCGATAACTATCCACGAATATATTTTTATGTTACTCGGTGCCAACCAGACTCAATCCGGATTGAGAATCAGAACCTTAGTCTGGCTACGGGTACTTCCTGAATACTTAATCTCCGAAAATTAATACTTAAGAAAGAAACACACAACCTCTGAGAAGTAGCTCGAAGGTCTCTCTCGAAGTAAACAAATGTACAGCGCGACTGCGTTGAGAAGTCTATTTTGTGGAATGTGGTTTTTGAAACATATAGCTCTACTATAGGAGTGGGGGAACCTAGTAGCCATGTTCAGCACAGACTGGAAGACTTACTACGTTGCAATAAGAATGCTTTTGATAGGTAACGCGGATCTACAAGAGACTACTCAAGTACGCATCTCCTGTTGGACTAATACTAAGTATTAATTGCGCGAGCAATCACGAACTCTAATTGTACCATAACAGGCAACGCCGGGAGAAGCGGATAAAGTCTCCGGAGCCCGGCACCCGACCCTATTGTTTTACGCAGTGTTATTTCGTGGGCAGATTCAATTTATTGCTGACCCACGTGACATCAACCAGTTTCTTCCAATACTCGACGCATATGTGGGCTTTTCGAAATTCGTATCTCGATAAACAATAGCAGTTGACTACATAGGTGCTTAGCCTGGCTGTATGGTTGGTATCAAGCAAGTACTGAGCACGCGTGCAAGCATATACGTATACATAGTAGCAATCTGTGGCCGGTCCTTCTCGAATGCCATGAATGTACTTCCTTACCTCATGCTCTCGAGTACTTAGTATATAATACATGTATATATATACGTACTCAAGTAGTCTGGTTACCAGGGCCATAACATACGGCACCCCCCATGGGAGGCCTTTTGTGATGACTTCGGTTCAACTTAGGGCTCGAGCTGCGATGTAAACATCGATATAGTCTCCCCTCCCTCTCGTTTTAGTCAATCGATGAAATTTTACCATAGGGGCCTGTCTTCCCCCCATCTCTTCCCAGACCTTTTTTTGTGAGATTGCATGTTGGTTGAGCCTTCAGGGCTCCAGTCAGGTAACTGTTACCCTCAAACGCCACCACAATGGTCTCCTGCAAACTGATGCTGGCATATCCTCTTTTTTGCCCTATCATCTTTCCTCAACGTAGTGAGCCCACTTGGAGAGTTATCCTGTGTGGCTATGCATGGAAGTCCAAAGCTCTATCTAGAACTAGAAAATGAGATGTACGTCCAGCCGTGACCACTTGTTACATTGGAAGTACTGCTGTATGTGATAGCGCAAGCCTGGCCTAATTATATTAACCTCTTGCGAGGCCGGGCCCCCAAAAACTTATGGCTTGCGGTTTCACCCCAACAAATCGGGGCGGGCCGGGCCAGTTCTCGTATTGCTTACAAACTCGCCAATTGAAAGAAAAGAGAGGTCGAAAAAGCGTAATCAGTATCAGTTATTTCATGGAAACCCTTTACTGGCTGCTCCCTTAATCATCACCAGACAGCTCAGAATATTGATGTATGCAGCTATATAGTCTGGTTTCAACCCCTCATAGAGGTCAATGATAAATAGATATCTATATCTGTTGAGATGTACTTATTGTCATTCTACATTGCACTTCTGATTTTTAATACAAATGGTGGGAACAATTCTTTCTTATACCATTCTCAATACAAGATTAATCTGGATACCATCTTGTTGCATGACACCCTCATTTCTAGCATCAACCATGACAAAAACAGCATCAACAGCTATCATTTAAATAGTTGTATCGTGTCAGAGCAAGTACATTGAAATTTGGAATCTTGGACCTCAATGTATGTGGACATGTCAGACTCTACAGCGGAATTTGCTGGGTATTTTCTGCTCTCGTACCTAGAATTTTTATTCTCCAATTGCATTGGCAATGATCTTGATGCTGTAGTAGCTTTCAAATCCTCCCCGAGTTATATAAAGAAAGGCCTAGCCAATAGCTAAGAATTGTGCCTGCCCCACTCAACACTGACATATATTCACGCTGCCACATGCGCACAATCATTCTCGCCATAGATTGGGTTGCAATTAATATTGTGCTCTGGCCATGGTCTTATTGTGTAACACTACCAGACTATTCCATTTATAGAACTAGAGGTTGAACCAAGTGACTCAGGAATTTCTGAAGCATCCCATAAGTACTACGCAAGGGTTATCGAGAACAAAATATGGCGCAACCCAAGTACCCCGCTGGGTATACGTAGGTGCCTAGTTTTAACGAACGTACGTGTCTGGCTCGCTTCTATCCTATGTTAAGGCAGCCTCGCACTGCTGGCTATTATGCACGTTCTAATCTATGCTTACTTAAGTACTTAACCTGCGCAATTAACAACCAAGTGGCACGAGACTATCCTCTAACCCTCATATCCCAAACCTCGGAATCGAAATCTCCTGACAACCTCATGATCACAACTATCTAGCCCCAAGCTCGCCTACATCTAAGAGTAAGCAAAATCGATAAATCGCCTTACTATTGATCTCAGACTTAACGTTTACAAGATAATTTCAACCATGTTTGCTCATACATATACCTCAGCCTTGCTACACATGGTGCAGCTGGGACAGAAGAAGACTTGCAGCCAGAGCTATTCCATCATGAACCACATGCATTCTACTAAGTAGGCATGATCACTTGGCGCCTTCTGTCTCTGGTCAACGTGCAGCCAATTACTCGAATATTCTACCCAACAGCCGAATTGCTTTCTGCTCTGATGATCGTACATTGAATGCTCATCCAAGTATAATTGGATGACTGCATATATATTGGCGAATTCAACTCGCAAAATACCCGCATCTAGAAGGCATCATGTTGACGGGGGGTTATAAGCAGCAGAAAATGGGTCATTTCCGCAAATCCATGAAATAGAGAGAAATGATATTCCTCCGAACCTGGCAACAACATATATTAAAGAGGGAGGGACTGTACGTGGCATTATGAGGCCTCTAGAGAGTGCAGCCACTTTTCGACAGTCAGAGAGGCTTATCTACCAAAGTAGCCATCATGCAGCTTATGTACTCTACTGGATGCAACGAGGTCATTTCGATACACTCCGATTTGCCTGTGGTGCGCAGTATGTCATTGCACTGTTGCCGAGATATACTCTAACCATGTCAGCTGTGCTGCAAGGTTTTGCGAACATTTGACCGCAAAATGCAGTTTCATCCCAATCGTTCTTTCCCCGCTTGTTCCAATTCCGTATAAGCCTATTATATTCAGTTACCTGTGCCATCAGTTCAATCCCTGGCCTGTTTACAATTCACCGGTCTTTGCAGAAAAGCGGAGTTGGAGCACGTTTTAACAGATGGAGAGGCATTGTTTCGCCTTTTGGACCAATGAGCGCTAAAGCTGCACAACAGCGAACACGTCAGAAACTCCTCCGACTCGGGGAGCCGCCTAGGTAGGGTAGCTTTATTTATCCCCGAAATTTGCTGCCTATGCCTTTTCTATCTTTAAGCTGTCCCGGAAGATCAAGCTTTATGATGTCTTAGAATTCTTTCCTTCCCGTGACGCTGCTGAAATAATCTAAATAGCATCTACCCCACTGAATTGGCATTCTATCACTACTCTGGTGCAACTCTTTACAACCACACCTCCGAACATACTGATTTCTGAGCTATTGGTGCAATGTCTAGCCAGTTTGCTAAGCTAGCTGTGGTGCACTGGGCACTGATAGCAGGGAACAACGCCTATACATTAAATCGGATGTATAATGAGCTTCACGATGCGGAAATTCACAATCTTGTTAGCGAGTTGCTGGAGATACAATCACATCTTAACGATTTGGAACTCTGGTTTCATGACCCAAGAATTACGAGGTTACAGCCAAGGGAGGCGAATGATATGGAGACAGGAATTGCGGCATGTACGACCTCTCTGGGGAAACTGGATGACATCGTGAAATCCGTGACGGCCTTGAAAAGAGGGGAACCGACCAGTCGAGTTTGGGGCGAAATAAAGGCAACGTTCAAACCCCTCGAAGGGCCAGTATTCGACAGGTTGAATGCCCATCGAATATGGCTGACCCAGCTGTTTCCGATTTTGAAAATGCATTTGTAAGTGGTTTGATATTTTTGAGACCACCTGATTTCGGTGATGGCATTGGTGAAATACGTCGTGTTTCCCACACTTGAGGATAGCACAGTACCATTTTATCATTCATCAGTTCTGAAGCTACACCATATGGGATTAACCCCCTTATTTTGCTACTATGTCTGACGGGCTGACCCCAGCATATTCAGCAAACCCCAAAATCGGACGGAATTAGCACGGGTACGCGAACAGATTCGGTACGTTAATGGGATAGACGATCAGGAGCTTCGAGAGCAAAGGGCAAAAGAATGGGAGGAGTATCATCGGAGAGTAGCTGAACATGCCCGAATGGCTAGATATGCACAACCACCATCCCCTCAATACAGCCCTACTGGGTTTGTACCGATAACACCCTGGTCAGCAGCCCAAAGTCCACAATCAATGTACCCGCCCCACATGTATCCTCCTCACCAAGCGCATTATACCACTCCCGGGCCAGCGCCTGGTGGCTACTTTGGTTACCCTTCTCCTCCAACATCAAATTCATCTACAAATTCACCTTCTTCCCAACGTCCTGGATTTACTCTACATTATGGCCCTCCGGCCAGGCCGGAGCAGCCCTTACGCCCTACTACCCCAACGGACAGACGTGAGCAATCGGCGCCGCCGGGAGATATCTCTTACCGGCCTGTATCGAGAAATTCAAATAGACCATCTGATAGGAGAACACGGAGTAGAGATCGATCAAGCCATGATCACGATGGAGGGCGCCGCAGACCGGGGAGTCCAGATGAGATGTATGCAAAAGCTCACATACCTGTGTATCTATGAATTGGAGTTGATGATTTATTAGGCCGAGACGAGAACAGCCAAGGTCACAATGTTTTGGGAGACAGATTGATGCAGGAAACCTGTCTCTCACTACTAATGAACAAGAAGTAATGGCAGTGTAAGCTCAACCTGGTGTGCCGCTGGAAAACGGGCAACTAATGATGCTACAGTGATTTCGACTCAGATATGATTGTTGCTCTGTACAGAAACAAGGAGACAGATGCAGCTAGAATTGTCTGTGCAGTTGATCATGTAGGTAGCTGGATATCGGATCAGCGTGGGGGTGGTCCTTCGCAAGGTTCCATCAAGGTGATTGCGCTCACCGTCAAGCGAGAGAGCAAGTATATCTTGAACTTGATGAGAAGCAAACACCTATGGGCGCGTTTAGTCTTCAGTGATTTTGAGAGTATGTTTGTAGAACCCCTACTAGAAAGGTTGGGTGTGCTAATTTTCTATCATTTATGCAGATATGATTCTATTCTTTAACACCTTTTTGGCCTTAAGGTCACATAGTCCGTCTCCGGATGGACCTATTATGATCTCCAGATTGGAAAAATTCCTTGGTGGAGAAATCCCCAAATGGGATGCATCTGTCTATTATAATGATGACATCTACCGACTTCACCTCCTCCAAGATGATGAAACTCGGGCAATACGCATCGCAGCAGTGATTGAAGGAGGAAAACATGATAATATGACCATTTGGACGGTTTTCTGTGAGTACTGGGTATTCATTTCATGCGACTTTTACTAACAACTACTAGTGCACGACCAAATGGCAGGACGTCACGAATGGTTTAGACAGGAATCAGCCACAGTTATACTGCAAAGGTTGCCTGTTTATCATTTTTCCACCATATTTCAACCACGAAATTATGGAGAATTCCCACTTCAGTTCCTGAATTCTCATGGTCAGTCCCTGCACCCTCTTATGGAAGATAATTCTCAATGACAGATATAATACTCACATTACTGTACCATATTTAGATGCCACTAGATTCATTGAAGAGATAGACGATCTGAGCCGGGGGTGATAAGCGATATACGCGCTAATAAGTGTCCCAGCAGTTACGATATCAATTCCTTTTTTTGCTCACCCCACCTTTAACGAGTGGTATTCCTGGCCTGGCCTGAAACGAGCCACTATACTTACGTATATCTTGCTACGATTTTACGATGTTACGACAGGATTATTGCTTTCCACGTTGGCACATTTTCCTTCTCTACCATTGCTTTTTTTTATGTTTGGGCAACTCGGTTTCTCAGGATTTTTTTCAAAAGTTGTTTGGTCCAAAAAGGTCTTTATTCCAGGTGCAAGTTGCTTGAAGGCCAGGAGTAACGAAAGTAACGAACTCTCCACGCACAGCTAGCTATTCTTCACTACTTAGTTCATAGAGTATATTTGCGCAAGGCCGCAGGAATTTAATCTGCTCGACCGGATTTATTCATAATGACATCAGTTTATTGGTATTAAGTTAAACCTGTTGGCCACCATCATTTACTTAAAAGGTTACCTTACAAACAAACAGTCCACATATCCAAATTTATACGCTACCTCTTTTTCTCACACCGAGCCAACACAATATCTCTAGTCATGTCCGCCATCCACCTGGCGCACCCCCTCCTGCGCACATCATCATCCGTCAGTTTCCGACGCAGCGGAAACACTACAACCTTACCAACAGTTGTGACCCCACTTAATCTCAAAGTAAGACTGATGTCTACTGGGGGGTATGGCGACCAAGCAGATGATCCGGATCCCGATAGCCCGCAAAATCAAGGGCTGAGACCACGGGTTGACACGGAATACCCAGGACCTGAGCCGGTAGTTGAAGGAAGGGAAAAGAATGGAAGCCCGGTACCAGAGGGTAGAATGGCAGGGAACTATGGGACAACGAGTAAACAAGGGAGGTCAGGCGGGAAGGGAAGCAGTGCAGCTGAAGATTCACTTGGATGCAAAGGCACATAATGAGAATATGAAACAGAGCGCACAGCGAGGGAGATGAGGCTTCGGGGAAGGGATACTGGGAAGGTAAATTCACTGTCGGTCCGTTGAGCATATGGTACCGTGCAGCTAGCTAATTGAACCTTTTAGGAAATCTAGGAAGCTTATTACCAACAGGGCTGGCTGGCGGTTGTATGATATCGGCAGTCATCTCCGTCGACCACATCTAGCCTTGTCCATGTGTACTACTACTTGAGGAAATATCTCTTTGGCTAGAAATCATGCAAGACTGAAGTAACCTCGCTGGCTATCTATCTGACTCCAAATCTTGTGTTCTATGTTGTGTATGAACTGTACAGTCGAGGTCGGACGTCTGCGCAGCGAACAACTGCCCCCAAATTGCTTGTTTTCCACATGTCTCCACAAAGGCGCACTCTACTTATCAGGTTATTATTGTACTTTGCGATGCCCTATGGCGAAAAGGCAAAATCTAAATCTGCCAGGCGAGTTTTGCTAGACTGGAGAAGAGAAGGGTTGAGACATCACGTGCCTGCCAACCAATGCTAGCTACGTCATTATAACGTCCTTGCAGACCACTGAACAGCCACCGCCCACTCCAGCTTGATGTGATGATACGGATGATACGAAGGCACCAATTCTATGCATAGTTTCAGGAGGCCACCAGTGCCAGCTCCCGCCATGACTATGCCAGTGCAGTCTTATGCCACATGGATGAAAACTTGCGAGCGCCACAAGCAAGCCTAATACTTGTAACTACCTATAACCGGTGCTTCTTGGTCTGCCTACCTTTTTACCTGCTTCATGACGGATCACCGTACTGGTTGCATGGAAGCAGACACAGTTATGTCATTGTTCCGCTGCTACCACCAAGAATCGGACTCCGTGATATATATGACGGATTACGCCCGCTTTCTCTCCATCTCAGCGTTTGCTACACCCAGCTACTGATCTTACATAGCATTTAAAAGTAGCACCAACGGGAAAGTGAAGAGACACCATTACACGACTTTGGCAAAAACAAGGCAAAGCAAGTATGAAGATCACCCCTGGATTCTTGGTGCTTGCATTATACGCTTCGTCGTCTGTTGCCATACTCGGCTTTGGGAAGAGTGGTAAGTGATGTTTCCATAGCCCCAGTCATCCGGAAAGAGTAACTATTAATACTCCTCCTTCAGCGTACAATAAATGGCATGAGACTGAGCTAGAGCGCTGGCTCTCTGATCACGATATACCTTATCCTACTCCCGCTGACCGCAAGGACCTTGAAAACCTTGTCAGGGAGAACTGGGACCGCAAAGTGAGCTTTCCATACAATGATTGGGATACTGCAAGGTTACAGGCATATCTTCATCAGAAAGGGGTAGAGGTTACAGATAAGAGCAAGGGAGATAAGAATTGGTTGATTGAAACGGTGAAGAAAAATTGGTATGAGGCAGAGAACGTAGCAGAGGATGCATATGAGAATGTGAAGAATTGGATTTTTGATACGTATGTCACTCTGTACAAAAGATACACTGGGCTGGAGAGGCTAATGGAAATATGGGATTGTAGATGGACGGATAGTCAGTTGAAGGCTTTCCTGGACCGCCATGGAATCCCCAACCCGGCGCCGAGGAAGCGGGATGCAATGCTTCAGGCGGCGAGGGAGAATTACCAAACCGTTGCAGATAAGGTGGGAGAGACAGCTGCTTATCCAGGGAACTGGCTCTATGAGTCCTGGAGTGAGAGTGAGTTGAAGTATGTACTTGCACTTTCACACCCAACTAATGTAGGATCGTACTAACTAAGTATCAGGAAATGGCTTGATGAGCGTGGCATTCCAGTCCCTCAACCCACCACCCGAGACAAGCTCATTGCTCAAGTCCGCCGCAACTCCCGCACCGCGGTTTTGAAGCTCAAGGATGCTCAAGCTTCAGCATCAAAGTCTGCCAAAGCAGTGAAAGAGTCTATCACCGACACGATCTTTGATACCTGGTCTGACTCCGAGCTCAAGAGGTTTTGTGATAAGAATGGCGTCAAGGTTCCTCAAGGGTCTACCCGCAATGAACTTATTGCTCTTGCTCGCCGCAACAAGGCTTATTTGAGTGATGATATTATCAGTGCCTCTATGAGTGCTTACTACAATTCTGCTACGGACACCGCGGCATCGGCATACTCGAAGGCTACGGATACTATTACTGGCATTACACAGGATGCCTTTGACAAGGCCATTGAGGCGTGGTCGGATACTCGCCTCAAGGCGTACCTTGACTCCCGTGGTGTACCTGTTCCGCAAAGTGGAAAGCGAGATGAGCTCCTTGCCAAGGTCCGCCTGCACCATCACAAGATTGCGAATGGCTACGGTACTTGGACTTTTGATACCTGGACATATGAGAACCTCAAGAAGTATGTTGATGAGCAAGTCAACAAAGGCGCAAATACAGCTTCTTCGGCTGCTACAAAGGCAACTGACTCCGCTGCATCTGCTACCTCTGCAACTCGTGAGGAGCTTCTTAAACAAGCCCAGAAGGCATATGATGAAGCCAAGTCATCTGGAGGATCTGCTTATGCATCAGTCACTTCTAGTATGGCCAAGGCTACCGACTCCGTCAAACAAAACACCTTTGGGACATGGTCTGACTCCGATTTGAAGTTCTATCTCGACTCCTATGGAATCAAGACTTATCAGGGGACTACTAGAAACGAACTTGTTGCGAGAGCGCGCCGCGCACAGCATTTGTTCTGGTACGGGACTGCTACGCCCACGGAGACGGTGTATGAGAAGGTGAAGAATGGTGCTGGGTGGCTGTATAATCAAGTAGCGATGATGCTGGGTTGTACCGGGAAGAAGGCCGAGGAGGTGGCAGATTCTGTGAGGGAAAGTGCCCAGTATGTGTATGATAGGGGCGCAGAGAAGAGTCAGGAGGAGAAGCACAGGGCAGAGGAGCAGGCGAAAAGGGTGTATGATAAGGGGAAAGAGGAGTTGTAAATAGCCAGTGGTGTTAGTGGTGATGAAGATGAAAGTAACCATGAGTAAGGCGGGAATTTTACAATGGAAGGAGTTTTCTTTGCTGTTGGTCTCTATTTCTGGTATGAAAATACTCTCCTGATGACCCTTTATTTCATTTGCTGTGTCATAGGATTCACTCTGTAAGGGAAAAATAATGAGACTGCCTATTTAGGATATGGATTTTGGACTACCGTATTCGGAAGTGATGACCCCTGTTTGCTCGGTTCTGTTATCTGGTGCGGCACCACGACACTGGAGTGTTGAAGTGTGGAAGTACTGAAGTCATCTACTATCAATACTAAATGCTTCTACCCTTCACGCATGTAAAATTTGGGAGAAAATTTTTCGCTGAGTGCATATCCCCTTCTTTTTTTGGGCCTTTCCCCCGAAGGCTATGAGGCAGAGGGATGAGTGCATATAATGGTATGTGTGAATTGAAGTATGCAATGGGATTGTTTGCTTTATTGGATTATGTATGGTATGGTATGGTATGATATGGTATGGGTATGGTATGAGTATGGGTATGGGGGTATGGTAGGTATGATATGGTATGTATGGTATGGTATGGTATGATTGATTATGAGGTGTTTTTGGTTACACTTTTGACATGGGTTCGTGCTGGTATACATACATATATACTTGCATTGAGCATCGCGAAGTGACACAGGAATACCGGTAGGTAGGAATTAGAATAAGCTTTGTGTGTGTGTGTGTGTGTGTGTGTGTGCGTGTGTGCGTGTATGTGTACGGAGTATGGCTTATTTGATTGATGCGAGGGTAAGCTTAATCGCCGGAATACAGTACCTATGTTACATACTCTGTAGCAGTTGGGTAGGACGGATGGAGAGAGAGATTCGGTATATCGGTATGCATATACAGTGCGTACATACATACATACACACATACATACGTAGGTACCTACCTACTGGATTGCTTAGATCGCCCCAGATAATCGAGCCCCAGGGTGGGGAAAGACGTGCAGTCCACGTAATTTTTTTCCAAAAGAATTTTGAACCCCTTCTCGCGAACCGCGTTGTTTGTTTTTCCTCCAGACACTAACTGTGGGGGATTCCCCTTACGTATTCTCTTGTATGGGAAGGGGACACACAGCTCGTGTCTCGCTTGTTATAGTGGTGTATCTATCTGAAGGGAGCAAGTTTAGATACGTTCAACGTCCCGCTTTATTCGAGTGCTGGGAACAGGTCAATCACGTAGGTTGTATGTTGCCTCATTTCATGTAGATATGTCGTTTTGGTATTGCCCATAGTTGATACAGCAGCACATTGCACATTGATGAAGTTAGGTATCTCGCAACAGCATATCACATCACATTACATTTGCTTCCTCACTCACCATCCCCCCGTCAGTACATCCCTCATTGCGAAGCCACCCTCCCCACACTCCTCTACAACAGGTTCAACCCACATCCATTTCCAACCTCATGTCTCGTTTTAAAGGTTGTAACGTAGTGTTTAAGATCCAGATCATAAGACAAGATCAAGAAAAGTAAAAAGAAAAAGAGTATATGAAAAACCCATGAGGAAAATAACAAACGAAATCGCAACACACACAGACAACAAAGAGCTTAGCAGCCATCCTATCAAGACACATGTGCGAAGAGAAAATAAAACAAGTGCTTCAGATTATCATCATTAGTGAGTTGACTTTCCCAAAGCACAGAGTACACAGCACACACGATACACACAATCCCCCAAGGTTTGGACAAACACAACCCACAACGCCCCCCAAGATTCCCAAGATCCCCATCTGCCGGGAGCAATAAGACGTGAATGCTTTGTAGGGTGGAAAGAAGGTAAAATGTGTTGCAATTATGGCATTGTGTGTATCATAAAACACGGAAAAAAGCTAGCTCAGACGGTTTGACTCCGCTGATGAGTGAGAGAGGTATATGATATGATGAGTAGACATGTAAAAATGAAGAATGACAGAAGATGGAAAGACGGATTTCGCCCCAGGCTTTGTTTTTTAGGCTGGTATCTAGTCTTCTTCCTCTTCGTCTTCTCCGTTGCCGGAGTTGGCCTGGTAGGCAGCCTTCTCGTCTTCGTATCGCTTCTTGTCGGCAGCGGCCTTGGCTTCGTATGGATCACGCTGTTTTTGGGAAAGGGCCTTCCAGCGCTCTCCTAGGACCTTGCCGACTTGGCCTGATTGAGAAGGACAGTTAGAGAGAGAGGTTTTCTAGATGTATGAGGGAATATACCGAAGGCAATGCCGGGGTTTTCTGCTCGGACATTCTCACGCTGCTCGTTGGCGAAGAACATGTACGCGGAAAGACCACGCTTTGGGGCGTTTGGATCTTTGAGGGCTAATGAGTTAGCTTTTGCGGTCATGGAGTTTGCTTCTTGTTTGTGACTGTCGGTACCGTGCATCTCATAACTCACACATTGGGTATATTGCTACTCAACCGAGTCGACAATAGTTGTGCAAGCCGGTCCGACAGAATTTGGGGGGGGGTTTAAGAGGCAAGAAAAGATTGAAAGCATACCCTTCTTCTTCTTAGCGCCCTTAATAGGCTTCGCTCTCGAGGTCTTCTCAGCCTTTCCCATTGTTATTGATAATTAGGTGGGACTGTAAGTGTAAGGTAAGCATAAGCCGATTTGGAAGGTCAAACAAGGAGGGAAACGCGTGAGGTAGATATTGCGACCAAGAGATGAAGGGGGGGAAAGGTAGCAAGGCATGGCCGATGGCGTGAGCTTCATACTTGATGAAATGGGTATCACAAGTATCGCTCGGGGTGGACGAGTAAAATGGGCAGGGTCGTTCTTTTTTTTTTTTTTTTGGGACTGGTCGAGGGCCCATAGCAACGTAGGCTACAGCACGAAGCCCATCAACCACATGAAGAACAGGAAGCGACAAACCTTTTAGAAGAGATGCAATGAATTGGATTGGAAAGGCGGGGGAAATGAATCAGAACTGTATCTGAAGACGAAATAGAGAGAGTTAGAGAAGTTTGATTATTTTTGGGCGATGCAAGTTTTTGTATGGGAGGAGTATGGCTGCGTTGATAAATGCGTGCAGTGCCAAATTTGTATGGGGAGACGGATTTGTATGGGGGACACTCACAGTATGGAGAGGCTGGCGGCGTGCGGTGGGAGTAGAGTGAGAGAAGTGAGTTGGGGAGTGAGCAGGAACAAAGTGAGAGGGCGGTAGTAAGGCAGATTTGTAGTGGTAGGAGGAAATTGCGTTGGATCGGAAGTGTGGTATCTCTCACACTAGTGCGGCTGGGCTAATGAGGTTTGGGGGGGACCTGGCTAGTGCGGGTGCGAGGGCACTGATTCGGGTGTGGGTCAAGACACAGGCTTTTTTTTGTATGTAGCCCTTCTGCTGTGTGGGCTGGCAAGGACGAGCGAGCGCTGTGTGATTTGATCCAGCAGCAGCAGCAGCAGCAGCAGGAGCAGCAGGAGCAGCAGCAGCAGCATATACGTAGGTTAGGCAAGGAAGCAGCGAAATGTGCCAGCCCCAGTGCTCCTTCCTCTCACTGAGCACTTTACTCCGTACCTAGCCAGCCATTTGCTGGTATATGTACTATGTAAATACAGTGTGTACCTCTAATGCCTGCGACTCTCTGAGTATATGCGGCGGTTGGGCAAAGGGCAGAAACGCTGCATGTGCACATCTCAGCACCAACAACAGCCTTTATGGTTACGCTTACATCAGGGGGCGTGAGAGTCAAGGTTGGATGGTGGTGCGCGTAATTGCTAGCACTCACAGTCAACGTTGGAAAATGGCGAGAAAAAAAAGGGATTAGGCTCTAAAGTCACAAGGGAGCGCTCAGAAAAATGTCTGATGGAAATCAATCAAATCAACCGATGCTCGATCTGCTGCTGGAGGGCAAGCGTCATTCAGGCCCCATCACCTTGAAACAGTCTGGTATTATTTTTGTAGCAGCAAAGTATGGCGAGGGTTTGATTCGAATGTCTGGCATACCTATACTGTAAGCCATGCAGGCCCACAGTATAAACCATATTCTCACTCCAAGGTAGGCCGTCCTTCAGACGCCGAGGCTGGGTAAGCTCTAACCTCCAGATCCTCGTACATGTAGAGTACCAACCTGCTGTAGGGATTGTATGGTATGTATCTATGGGTGGTACTGGTAGCGGCCTCAGCTAAGTGTGTACAATGCATACTACTAAACGAAAATATAACAAAAATATTACAAAAAATCCTGCTACACAATTAAGCCCTTAAGACACGAGACTATGTACCCATCCATAGGCTATGTACCTAGCTCTGGTACGAGAACTGCTCCTTACCATTTACCAGCCCTAACCCATCACTCTCGCGTCTTGATCCCAGTGCGTGTTGGGGAGCACACCAGCCCACTGATTTCCTAATTCCCTTACCTCCGGATCTCCAACTCTTCTGCATTTGCCGCCTCTCCCTTCTTGTAGGATAATCCTACCATATCAATGATTTCGGTAACCAATTTGCCTGATGTTGCACTCAGCGCCCCCCTGCTGGCTTCCAATGCCCAATGCCCAATGCTACCTACCTGGCATTTCGGCCTGCGCAGCAGTTTAATGTAGTTGAAACGTTGCATAGGGAGATGTGCCCCCAAAATACACTTTGGCTCCCCATTTCCCATGAAAAATCAATGCGGTGGAGACTGTGATTTGTAATTGGGCCTTGCTTATGGTGCTAATGCATCGAGATCAGATTGAAGTAGAAAAGCAGCCCAGGAAAGTGAGGGAAATAACTTTCCAGATGCCTAGTCTCGGATCATGGATGCCCTGCGATAGTCTGCTTAGCCATCAGACCTGGAATAGTGATTTTGCGGAAGCAGTACCTATGTAGTTGGTTAACATGGTCATGAGACAAGTTGAAATCTGCTCGGCCTTAAAACTGCTGCATTATGCATCACGTGATGTAGGTACCGTAGTACTTACACCACGCGTCCGCCTCGGGGGAAAGGCGTATGATAAGCTCAAAAAAAAAAAAAAAAAACTTACACTGCGCCACGTCTGTCTAGCCACACCCCGCGCGACTGGGATTCTTCACTAAAGATTTATTACCATGGGAACAGGATTAGTTGTGGATCAAAACAATCGCATGCGACCAATACCAGTAAACAGGTAAAAAAAAAATAAAAAAAATATAACTTAATCTCTCCGTGGAAAAGTATCAGTTGAACCTTCCCACGCCATTGCTATTGTTCCCCTGCGGCGGCAAACAAAGAAACGACACTAGCTTGGTGGTTTCTTTGAGTCGCGTCAATCTATACATCATCACACCCACCAGGCCAAATGTCATACCTGTCCAGCACCTCTGACAATGGGTCCCCCTCGTTTTCCCGCATCAGCCTTAGCAGTCTCCCCTCCCGCAAAACCGAAGCAGGGCTGTTGGACGGGCCATACTCAAGAACTTCGACACTTCGGGGACGGAGGGGGAGGGGTGGTGATCCGGACGAAGAGTTGACCTACATCCCCGGGAGGTCGTTACGGAGCTTTGCGGCGTCAACGTTCATTGGGGGAGCTTCGAGGTTGGGAGGTGGGAGGTCACCATCTCCGCCAGTCTTGTCTACTAGCCGGATCTCGGTGGGGCCTTTATTTGCTTCCCGGACGCCTAGGAGTCATTTGTTACCGGAGGACGAGGAGTCAAGCCA